>ERZ795053.384-NODE-384-length-56267-cov-10.165570_pt1 | contig 56267 bp, 28 predicted proteins | sample MGYA00375137_ERZ795053 | MGnify/ENA primary metagenome ERZ795053 (study PRJEB30182, sample SAMN05720284) | activated sludge metagenome | isolation source: Anaerobic digester | place: Hong Kong | collected 2014-12-17 ...
TTGCATTCCGGGGCTTTCATCCTGCCTGAACTGGGGGAACGCTTCCCCGGTTTGCTCAAATATGCCGTGAAAAAAATCGGGGCAACCAATATAAAGATCCGCTATAATGAACGTATCCAGTCGGCTACACCCGTTTCGGCCCGCACCAATCAGGGCCAGGAGATTAGCACCAGGACCATCATCAGCTGCGTTGGAAATGCCCAGTCGCCCTTGTTTAACCAATGGGAGGTTGAGCGCCATGAATCAGGCCGTTTACTGACCGACGACTATTTCCGTCTGGTGGGAAAGGATAACCTTTGGGCGGGCGGCGATTGTGCTGCTGCTCCGCATCCCAAAGGAGGATATTGCCCGCCCCTGGCGATTTATGCTATGAAAGCAGGGGTACAAATCAGCAAGAATATTTTGCGTACGATCCGCAAAAAGCCTCTCGCAAAATATCAATTTACTGGACTGGGCGATGCCTGTACCCTAGCGAATCGTCGTGCTGTGGGGCATTTGTACGGTGTTCCTTTCTCCGGATGGCCGGCTTGGGTAGCGTGGAGGGTTTTTATGTTTAAATATTTGCCGATCTGGGAAAAGAAGATCCGTACAACCATTGATTGGTGCATCTGGCCCTTCGTAGGCAGGGATATTGCAAGTTATCAATCGGATAAGCAACTACAGGTAAAGGAGTTGTATTTTGAACCCGGGCAGGAAGTAATCGTGGAGGGTGAAGACGGGAATACGATGTTTGTCATTTACGAAGGGGAAGCAGCTGTTTTTCAACAGGATAGAGAAATCGGCCGGTTAACAAAAGGTGATTACTTCGGTGAGCTGGCGGTATTGGGAAATGGAAGGAGAAGTGCAACGGTTAAATCTTTATCCCGCTTGCGATTGTTGGAAATAAGGAAACATCTGGTAAACAAAATAAAAAAGGCATTGGAGTGAGTCATGGCCAGGACCTGTTCATCATCCTTTTTGTACCTATGAGAAGGCCAGTAAATTTCAGAACAGAAATGTTCAAATTTTTTCATTCTTTAGCGAAAGCCAAACCAAAATAACATCAATAATGCGACCATCTTACCTGGTTGGTGGTGTGCGTACCCCAATTGGAAAATTAGGAGGAAGTTTGAGTGCTGTGCGTGCAGATGATCTGGCGGCCGGCGTTATCCGGCATCTGATCGAACGCTACGGCCGCATCCCTTTTCATGCTTATGATGATGTATTCATGGGATGTGCAAATCAGGCCGGAGAAGATAACCGGAATGTTGCCCGTATGGCATTACTGCTGGCAGGACTGCCTTGGTCAGTTCCGGGGGAAACCATTAATCGACTTTGCGCAAGCGGAATGAGTGCAGTCATTCATGCCCAGCAGGCTATCGCTACGGCCAACGGAGATCTATTCATTGCCGGTGGAGTGGAACACATGACGCGGGGGCCCTGGGTATTATCGAAATCCGCGATGCCATTTGGCCGGGATACTGAGCTTTTTGATACTTCTTTTGGCTGGCGATTTATTAATCCCCAAATGCACGCACTTTTTGGCACGGACAGCATGGGGGCTACCGCTGAAAATCTTGCCAAAGCCTACCGCATCAGCCGTCAGGCACAAGATGATTTCGCCATTGCTTCCCAGCGCAAGGCCAGTGATGCGGAAGCTGATGGCCGGCTGGCAGAAGAGATTGTTCCTGTGGCAATTCCCCAGAGGAAAGGAGAGCCGCATCTTTTTGAGAAAGATGAATTTATTAAACCGCATACAAATCGGGAGGGTCTCGCAAAATTGAAACCTGCATTCTGCCCGGCAGAGGATGGAGGGTCTGTGACGGCAGGCAACGCGTCGGGGTTAAATGATGGCGCCATAGCGCTCCTCATCGCCAGCCAGGATGCGGTAGATAAATATCAACTCGAACCACTGGCCAGAATTGTGGCCTCAGCCGTTGTTGGCGTAGAGCCACGGATGATGGGAATAGGCCCGGTACCTGCGACGCGGAAATTATTGGCTAAAACAGGATTGACCCTTGATGCAATGGACGTTATTGAAATCAATGAAGCGTTTGCAGTTCAGGTATTGGCCTGCCTCCAGGAGTTGGGATTGTCTGCGGATGACCCGCGTATCAACCCCAACGGTGGTGCCATTGCGCTCGGTCATCCACTCGGAATGACCGGTGCCCGGATCCTATTGACGGCGGCACTGGAATTGGCTAATCAAATGAAACGATATGCCCTTGTTACCATGTGTGTGGGCGTAGGGCAGGGCTATGCCGTATTGTTAGAAAGAACCTAATTAAACATGCAGCAACTGGAACATTTCATCGGAGGTAGGTGGCAAAAAGGGGAGGGCGAAGGTAAAATAATATATCACGCCATAACCGGAGAACCTATCTATCGGGCAGGAGGTGATGGTATAGACCTTGGAAGCGCTTTGGAATACGGACGGCAGACCGGTGGCCCGGTATTGCGTCATATGACCTTCCATGAAAGGGGGCTGATGCTGAAGAAGTTGGCATCCTACCTGTACACGTTGAAAGAAAAATATTATCCTATCTCCTACCAGACAGGAGCGACACGGGCCGACAGCTGGTACGATATTGAAGGAGGAATTGGAAATCTATTTTCAAACGCCAGCCTGCGAAGACAGTTTCCTGACCAGCCATTTTATACGGAAGGGGAGGCGGTGCCTAGTTCTAAAGGAGGCACCTTTATCGGACATCACATCATGGTGCCTCGAGAAGGTATTGCCATTCATATCAATGCCTATAATTTCCCCATCTGGGGAATGTTGGAGAAGATTGCTGTAAACCTGCTTGCCGGAATGCCGGCTATCGTCAAACCAGCTACGGCTACGGCTTACCTGACTGAAGCGATGGTTCGGGATATCGTAAAATCCGGGATATTGCCAAATGGTGCACTACAATTGGTTGCAGGTGCCGGTCGTGGTCTGCTGGATCAGGTGATGTATCAGGATGTGATCACCTTTACCGGCTCGGCATCTACCGGGTTACAACTGAAAGCACATCCGCAGGTTATCCGGGAAGCCATTCCATTCAACCTTGAAGCGGACTCCCTCAATGGTACGATCCTGGGAGAAGACGCTGTGCCAGGAACTTCTGAATTTGATCTATTCATCAAAGAAGTCCGGAAAGAGATGACCATTAAATGTGGTCAGCGATGCACCGCAATACGCAGGATTTTGATTCCGGAAAACCTTACGGAGGCTGTACAGGTTGCATTGACCACAGCTTTACAGCAGACAACCATAGGTGATCCAATGCGGGAAGGGGTTCGGATGGGAGCCCTGATCAGCATGGATCAGGTCGCTGAAGTCCGGGAACGTGTTGTTCAGTTAACGCAATCAGCCAGTATAGTTTATGGTAATCCGCTGGAAGTGAATGTCCTGGATGCGGATCCCAGCAAAGGTGCTTTTATGAGTCCGATCTTGCTGCGGGCGGATGATCCTTTGAACAAGGTTTCGGTGCACGAAGTCGAGGCATTTGGCCCGGTAAGCAGTCTGATTCCGTATCGTAATTTGGAGGAAGCCCTGCTATTGGTTCGCATGGGTAAAGGATCCCTGGTGGCCAGTATGACAACCTATGACGATACCCTGGCGCGGAGATTTGTTATGGGGGCTGCAGCGCATCATGGCAGAATTCTGGTGTTGAACAGGGATTGTGCCAAAGAGTCCACCGGACATGGCTCACCCTTACCAACGCTGATACATGGGGGGCCAGGCCGTGCAGGTGGTGGCGAAGAAATGGGAGGCAAAAGAGGTGTATTGCATTACCTCCATCGAACTGCAATTCAGGGAAGCCCTACAACCATAACCCGCATCACGGAAGTTTTTCAGCGGGGCAGTAAAGTAAAACACGATGAAATCCACCCTTTCCGGCGGTACTTTGAAGAGCTGCAAATAGGAGAACAATGGATTACCGCAAAGCACACGGTTACGGAAACCGATATCGTTAATTTCGCCAATGTCAGCGGAGATCATTTCTATGCTCATGTAGATGAGACTTCTTTAGAAGGAACCCTATTTGAGCGACGTGTAGCGCACGGTTACTACTTGCTGGCTAAGGCAGCTGGCTTGTTTGTTGATCCGCGTAAAGGCCCCGTATTGTTAAATTACGGGATTGATGAATGCCGATTCACCAAACCGGTATATCCGGGTAATACGATTGGAGTAAAAATAACGGTGAAAGAGAAAATAGCTCAGGAGAAAAAGGATGAGACGGATGTCGCAAGAGGAATCGTAAAATGGGATGTAGAGGTATATGACGAGGCCAATGAACCGGTAGCTCTGGCCGTAGTTCTCACCATGGTAAAAAAGAGAAACCAGGATTGATATGGAGGAAGGATATGTTAAGACGACTATTATCAGTGAACGGGTAAGGCGCATCGAGTTTTACCATCCATCGCACAATGCGTTGCCAGGCAAGCTATTGGTGGATCTGGTACAGGCCATTGAAGCATTGGAAGATGCGCCCGGAGTAGTTGCTGCCGTGCTGGCCAGCGCAGGGAACAGGACCTTCTGTGCCGGGGCAAATTTTGATGAATTGGCATCGATTCAAAACGAAGATGAAGGCTTCGAGTTTTTCTCCGGATTCGCTAACATTATCAATGCATGTCGGACCTCCTCGAAGTTGATTGTAGGCAGGGTACAGGGTAAGGCAGTTGGCGGTGGCGTCGGTCTGGCTGCTGCTGCGGATGTCTGCATTGCTACCGAATCATCTGCCGTCCGGCTAAGTGAGCTGGCCATTGGCATTGGACCTTTTGTGATCGGCCCAGCGGTAGAACGGAAGGTTGGCAAAGCTGCCTTTGAAGGCATGGCCTGGAATCCGGAGCAATGGTATGAGGCCACATGGGCAAAGGAAAAGGGACTTTACCATGAGGTGTATGAGGATATTGATCAATTGGATCAGGCCATAGAAATCTTTTTGGCCCGTATTGCTTCATACCATCCGGCTGCAATTCAAGCATTAAAAACTGTAAATTGGGAAGGAACAGAACATTGGAGTCAATTATTGGCGGATCGTGCCAGGATCAGTGGAAATCTGGTATTGTCCGACTTTGTCAAGCATAAAATTCGAAGTATTCAAAACACGATTAAACGTCAGGAATAATGAAATCAGCGTATGTCATTTCAGCTGTGAGAACACCTTTAGGCAGCTTTGGTGGTCAGTTGGCCATGTTTGGTGCAACAACTCTGGGTAGTAAAGCAATTGCCGGAGCTTTGGCTGTTGCCAACCTCGATCCGACAGCTGTTGAAGAAGTTTTTATGGGCAATGTAGTTTCGGCAAATCTCGGACAAGCGCCCGCCCGGCAGGCGGCCCTGGAAGCGGGAATCCATATCAATGTACCCTGTACAACGGTCAATAAAGTATGCAGCTCCGGGATGAAATCCATTATGTTCGGCGCTCAAGCAATTCAGTTGGGCCTTGCCGATGTCGTTGTGGCCGGTGGAATGGAATCCATGTCTAATATTCCCTACTATGTACCCAATGCACGGTGGGGATATAAATATGGAGGAGGTGAACTGATTGACGGTTTGCAACGTGATGGTTTGAATGATGCTTATGGACATGAACCGATGGGCATATACGCGGACCGTACAGCTGAAAAATATCAGATCACCCGGGAAGAGCAGGACGATTTCGCCATTAAATCTTATCAAAAGTCCGCCCGCGCTACCGAATATGGAAAATTTAAGGATGAGATTATTGGAGTAGCCATACCACAACGCAAAGGCGATCCGGTGCTGATGACTGAAGACGAAGAGTTTCATCGGGTCCAGTTTGACAAGATTCCGGCATTAAAACCAGCTTTTACCAAAAATGGAACCGTTACGGCCGCGAATGCCTCAACGATCAATGACGGAGCAGCTGCCCTTGTCCTGGCCAGTGAGGATGCCGTTAAAAGATATGGTTTAACGCCAATTGCGCGCATTGTAAGCTATGCCGATGCTGCACATGAACCGGAATGGTTTACCACGGCGCCGGCACTGGCAGCACCAAAAGCGCTTCAGCGAGCCGGTCTAACCAAAGATGACATCGATTATTATGAGGTCAATGAAGCTTTTGCAGTAGTTACGATGGTCTTTAACCAGATTCTCGACATCGATCCGGAGATTGTAAATATCCATGGTGGCGCCGTATCCCTTGGCCACCCATTGGGCGCATCGGGTGCGCGTATCGTATGCACCTTGCAGCATGTACTTCAGGATAAGGATGCCAAATATGGGTTGGCCACATTGTGTAATGGCGGCGGTGGCGCTTCTGCAATCATTCTGGAAAAGCTTTGACGTTCCGCGTATTAGCCTAGATCTGTATGGTAAAACAGGTGCCCTGGCCCGGGATTGAAGTGGCAAAAATATACCCCTTGTGCATCTGGACAATTTGCCGGCTAAGGCTGAGGCCGATACCACTTCCATTTTTTTTGGTGGTAAAAAATGGGACGAAAATCTGTTCCGCCAACGATTCGGAAATGCCGGACCCATTATCCAGAATGGAAATTTCCACGGCTCCCTGAGGGTTTTTAATAATGCCCACCTGGAGAACCGGATCCTTGGTTTGCGACATCGCTTCCAAGGCATTTTTTATCAGGTTAATAAAAACTTGTTCCATTAGGTCGGGATCCATCAATGTCGTAACCGGATAAGTGGGATACCTTTTTTCAATGGTTATGTTTCGCTCCTGAATGTCTTTGGTGAAAAGTATGAAGGTTTGATCCAACAGGGTTGTAGGTTCTATCTGTTGAAATTTCGGGGGAGGTATTTTGGTTAATTGACGGTATGTTTCTGTAAAATGCAATAGGCCATTACTTCGACGCTCAATGGTCTGAATGGACTTCTTGATGTCTTCCTGAACACTCGCATCCTCCAGCGAATCCGAATTAAGCATTTCATTAGTCATCGCTGCCAGTGATACCACCGGTGTGATCGAATTCATAATTTCGTGGGTGAGGATCCGGATCAACTTTTGCCAGGAGTCTACTTCCTGTTGTTCCAGTTCCGCATGGATGTTTTGCAGGGCAAAAAGATGTAACGGTTCATCCCGCAGTTTAAGGATGGTCTTCCGGATGGCGATCTGTTTGATTTGGTTTTCAATCACCAGTTTGACCAATTTTTTTTCTCCGGGTTGTATGTTCTGGAGAGCGTCATACAAATTGATATTGTACCGCTCTACGGCTGAAAAGTTAGGGAAATAGGATTTATGGAGTAATTGCTGTATCCCCTTGTTCATCAATACCGTTTTCCCATTTTGCTCAAAACAAATCAGACCGGCATCAACATTTTCTACGATGGCCTGCAAGTATTGAAACTGTGCCTCTTTTTCCGAGCGGATATTTCGGAATTTTTCATTAACCAGATTAAAAGCGCTGTGTAAGTCCTGATAGCTGTCCTGTACATGCTTGTTTTCCGGATAGCTGACAGCATAATCGTTGTAGCGGATGTTGGATAAAAAAGTGGCTACTTCCGAGTTCGTTTTATCCACCAACCGGAATAGACGCCAGATCAAAATTCCGATCAATGGAATAAAGAGGAATAAATGCATTTTAAGCCCATCCGACTGCCACAGGTAGGTAAATAACAAAATCAGAATGAGTATGCCGAGGAGGAATAGGATGATCTTAACTTTGAAATGTTGGAACATTAATGATATTTAAGCCGGAAGATGAAATTGGATTCGTGGTGAATTGTCATTGAACCTGCCATTGAAGCTTTCCTGTATTATTCCATCCACCCTGAACAAAGTCCGGGTCGGCATTTTAAGGATGGAACCGCTCCACAAATTGTTCGTGCCATTACGGACTAAGTGCTCCAAGCTGTAAGATAGATTTATATAGCAATATTCAGGACAGATTGAGGACATTCGACGCTATCGTTGGAGGCTTAAAGGATTAAAAATTTATCCATGCGGCAATGTCCGGTGGTCATGAAAAAAGATGCCATACATGATGTGGAGTTAGGACAAACCAAATTTTTCAAGGCGGCGGTACAAAGCAGCCCGGGTAAGTCCCAATTCTTCGGCAGCCCGGGTGATGTTGCCTTTATGTAAATGCAACGCTTTTAAAACATATTGTCGCTCCATGTGATCCAGATTTAAGGTCTGGTCTTCATCGGAGGTGGTATAAATTCCTTCTTTTTGCAGCAGGATGTCCTCTGCCTGCAGGGTATCGGAGTCAGCCAGTATCACCGCTCTTTCGATTACGTGGCGCAATTCCCGCACATTTCCGGGCCAGTCATGCAGTTCCAGCTTATGGATGGCTTCTGTTGCAAAGGACAGCTCTGGTTTTTGATATTTCCTGGCGTTTTGTTCGAGGAAGACATTGGCGAGGATAGGGATGTCTCCGATACGCTCACGAAGTGGGGGGAGATGGATGGCTACGGTATTGATGCGATAAAGCAAATCTTGCCGGAACGTCTTTTGTTGGACCATTTCGTGCAGGGGCGTATTGGTAGCGCTGATCAGCCGGATGTCTACCGGGACCAGTTGGTTGGAGCCAACCGGTATGACTGCTTTATTCTGGATTGCGGAAAGCAGTTTGCTTTGTGATGCCAGCGATAAATTACCGATTTCATCCAGGAAAAGTGTTCCCTTGTGGGCGGACTGGAAGCGTCCGATGCGGTCTTCCCGGGCATCGGTAAAAGCACCTTTCTTATGTCCAAATAGTTCACTTTCAAGCAGCGCCTCCGGAATGGATCCGAGGTCAACATTGATAAATACTTCATGATTCCTCGAAGATGCCCGGTGAATGGCGCGTGCCACCATTTCCTTTCCGGTACCATTTTCGCCCAGGATAAGCACATTGGCATCGGTGGCGGCAACCTTGTCGATGGTCCGGAAAACTTCCTGCATGGCCGGTGAGGTACCGATGATTTCACCGGACTGCTGATGGAGCTGTTCGGTAAGGACCTGCCGGGTCTGCTGAAGCTGTTTGATCTCGCGTTTGGATAAACTGATGGAGAGGGCAGACTCTACAGCGGAAAGCAGTTTTTCATTTCTCCATGGTTTTTCGAGAAAGTCTACGGCCCCAATTTTTAGGGCATTGACTGCTATTTCTATGTCGCCGTGCGCAGTAATTACAATAACCTGGGTTTGCGGACGGATCTCTTTGATTTTTCCCAGCCAATGCAAGCCTTCTTCTCCCTTGATAGCCCCCTTATTGAAATTGAGGTCCAGCAATACGAGGTCGGGTTCGTACTGGCGCAATAACCGGGGCAGGTGGTACGGGTTGGATTCCGTATAGAGATGGCTGACCCTGGATTTCAACAGCATTTTTAAGGTGAGGAGGATATCCTCTTCGTCGTCGACAATCAGAACGGTACTTTCCAGCTGGGAAGCGGTTTTCATGCGCGTTTGGTTCACAATAGGATCCTGGTTGGTTAAATATACGGCGATCTGTCCGAAATCGAACACCATTTCTAAGACGTAGCAGGGAGGTAAAACGTTGCAAGCAATACTGGATTTTTTGAAATTAACCTCGTTGAGAAGTTAAAAGAATCTCCTCAAATTAGGCGATCCGGTATACCGGCACCGTCTCCGCCTTGCCCCGCAGTTCAAGGTCCCCAACGCGTTCCGCCGGATAGGGGGTGGATTCGAGTTGCATGATCAGAGGACCGGTTGCTGCGAGCTTGGCTTCTATGCGGTTGCACATCTGCTCAACTCTGGAAGTGGTATTCAATACGTCTCCGGAGTATTTGATGCTTTTTTTGATTTTACCCATTTCTCCGATGATTACCGGTCCGCAGTGTACGGCCGCTTTGAATGCAGGTACTACCCCAAATTTCTCCAGGTAGGTGGCACGCTTGCTTTGAATTTCCATTTCAATATCGAAAAAGCATTTCAGACACCGCGACTGATTCAGTCCGTCATTCATTTTCCAGCAGATCACGATCTCATCGCCCACATATTCGACGACTTCACCCCGATTGGTCTCAATGGCTTCGGCCAGGTCGTGAAAGAAATCATTGAGGAGCTGGTAAAAACGGGAATTTCCCAATTGCTCCGCTAGCGTGGTGGATCCGTTCAGGTCAAGAAACATAAATATCCTGGATTCTTCTTTTGGATGAAAATATTTGCCTGAAATGAGCCGGAGCAGCTCCTGAATACTGAATCGCTCAGTCAATTGTATAAAAAAAATGGAGATTAAGGCTAGCACAAGAAAGGGGGTTACCGGATGCCAAAAGGATTCTGACGTTATGAAATGGTATGTTTTTTCCCAGCCGGCAACTGAAAATAATCCGTTGCCCGAAAGTACCGTATTAAACAACCAGGAGGTGCCGGTGATGATGACAAATAACACGCCGCTATAGATGACCATCTTCAGGATCAATCCAATCCAGAATTTGGTCCGGACAACGAAGGTTTTGAAAAGAAATAACTCCAGAAATCCCAGTAAGAGTCCTCCGAAGCCCAAAGCAATTGATGCAGCCACCAAATTCTTACCGAAATGATAGTCTTGCATGGGTAGGGTCTCCAGAACTCCCGGATAATTAGTCAGAAATAAATATTCGTGCAAAGTGATTAAAACACCGGCGATCAGCCATACCAGGGTTATCAGGGCCAGTTTGAAAGCCTTAGGACGAAAGAACATGCGGTCAGGTTTTTGATCTTCGAAAATAAGCTTCGAAATCCACTATCCTCTAGTAGACGTCAGACAACATGCAATCGTTGCAATTTTATTAAAAATGTAACCTTTTTAGTGGTTTGGTTGTCCGATATCGAACAGCCGATCGTTCGTTTTCGTACGAAAATTTTAATATGTTAATAATTTGTATTTGTAATATACAGATTATCAACTATTAAAAAGTTTGGCATGGCTTTATTATGTAATAAGTGAGAAGAAAAGGTTTAAAGAATACTGAATGGATCGTAAGATAGAAAAGAAGACCTGGACCTGGCAGCGCATCGTCATTATCGTTGCCGTTGTTGGTATCGCCGCCTATTTGATTTCAACCATGGTGAAGTCGGCCGGCACCTCAAAACTGAACGTACAGGCTGAAAGATTGCTGCTGGATACCATCAAAACCGATGTGTTTCAGGAATACATTCCGGTAACCGGTGTGGTGGAGCCCATTAAGACCATCTACCTGGATGCGGTGGAAGGTGGCAAAGTGGAAGAGCGCCTGGTTGAAGATGGCGCCATGGTCAAAAAAGGGCAAATGATTCTGCGGCTTTCCAACCCGGACCTGATGTCCAACTTTCTGAATCAGGAAGCTAACATCATTTCGCAGATCAACCAGATCCGGAATACGTCACTTCTGATGGAGCAGCAAAGCCTTAATCTGAAAGAACAATCGCTGAACGTATTGTACCAGATTGATCTGACCAGTAAACGGCTGGTACGTAATAAACAACTCTACGCCAGCAACGTAATCGCTAAAGTGGATCTCGAAGAAATGGAGGATGAGTACGAAAACCTCCTGCGGCGAAATGATTTATTAAAAAGGACCATTGCCAAAGACAGCGCCTACCAGGCTTTGCAACAGTCCCAGATGGAATCTTCGCTGGACCTGATGCAACGAAACCTGGAGATTACCCGTCAAAGTCTGGAGAACCTGGTGATAAAGGCACCTATTGACGGACAATTGTCCGGATTGAATCTTGAAATCGGCGAATTGGTGACAGAAGGAGAAAATATTGCAACGCTGGATAATCTGGAAAACTTTAAAATCCAGGTCCGGGTGGATGAATATTACATCTCACGGGTCTTTCTGAACCAGGAAGGTTCATTCCAGTTTGCCGGGAAGTGGTACAATTTACGCATCGCCAAGATCTATCCCCAGGTGACCAATGGAGCCTTTCTGGTGGATATGGTCTTCACCGATGAAACCCCAAGTGGGATTAAACGGGGACAATCGGTATCCGTTAAGCTGGAACTCAGCGCCGAAGAGCGGGTTATGCTGATTGCCAGGGGAGGATTTTACCAGACTACGGGTGGTAATTGGGTTTACGTTATCGATCCTTCTACCGGAAATGCTCGCAAACGTAACATCCGTCTGAATCGCCAAAACCCCAATTATTATGAGGTTACCAATGGATTGGAAGAAGGTGAGGTGGTCATCGTGTCCAGCTATGAGAATTTTGGGGATAAAGACGAACTGATACTGAAATAATTTAAGCTTAAATCATATCGATATGATCAAAACTGTAAATCTGACTAAAGTGTACCGGACCGATGAGGTCGAGACAACCGCATTAAATGGTGTCAATATTGACATCAAGGAAGGCGAGTTTGTCAGCGTAATGGGACCCTCGGGATGCGGTAAATCAACCTTGCTCAACGTATTGGGGATGATCGACAATCCCACGACCGGCGAGTACCTTTTCAACGGAGAAGAAGTAGGCCACCTCTCCGAAAGAAAGCGTTCCAATGTGCGGAAACACAATTTGGGCTTTGTGTTTCAGAGCTTTAACCTGATCGACGAACTGACAGTCTATGAGAACGTCGAACTGCCCATGTTGTATACGAAAGTGCCTTCTGCCGAACGGAAAAAGAGAGTCGAAGAGTTGTTGGAAGGGATGAACATCATGCATCGCCGCAATCACTTTCCTCAGCAACTATCCGGGGGGCAGCAACAGCGGGTAGCCGTGGCTCGCGCAATCGTCAACAAGCCCAAGTTGATTCTTGCGGACGAACCTACCGGTAACCTGGACTCCGCCAACGGGGATGAAGTCATGAAAATCCTGGCTGACCTGAATGCCACCGGGACCACCATCCTGATGGTGACGCACTCACAGTACTGTGCGGAGTTTGGAAACCGCATCATCCGTATGCTGGACGGACAGGTGGTTACGGAAAATGTGGTCAAGCAATATTTGTAGGAGGTAGAAGAGGTAGAAGAGGTAGAAGAGGTAGAAGACGGAAGTATTTGATGTGACTCCTTTAACGGAGGCTTGAGCATTATGTAAAGCTGGAAAGGGATTTTATTAACTGGAATATTAAAAAAGAAACTCGTTTACATTGTATGATTAGAGGATCAGCGATATCAGGCGTAAATATTTCGGTGTCTAAGCCCAAATATATTTGGCTTCTTAATTCACCGCAAGAAGCTTTAGCGATATATAAAAATCGAATAAACTCTTTGTTTCCGTTGCGCTCAAATCCTTCCGCAATGTTAGAAGATATGGAAAGAGCAGAACGCAGAGCCTGGTCTCGAAAGAAAAAAGAATTGCAATTTTTTAGCGCTTCAAATGCCAGCCGATTTAACTCTCTGGATTCCTTCCATACAATAAGCTCTTCAAATCTATCTACTTTGGATTTCATAAAGGATAGTCCTATTTATTGGATTAAATTAAATAATTTGTTCAATAGTTCAATTTCTATATCTGGAAATTCTACCTCTTCTACATTTTCTGCCTCTTCTACTTTTCACCTTATCGCTCCAAGCCTATGATTCAGCTTTCAAACATCGAACGTTATTATACCACGGGATTGCAGAAAACGTGGGTGTTACGGCAAGTAGACCTGACCATTAACCAGGGAGAATTTGTCACGATAATGGGGCCCAGCGGAGCCGGTAAAAGTACATTGCTGAATATTATCGGATTGCTGGATCAGCCCAATAAAGGCGAATATTTATTTCTCGATGAGCCGGTATTTCAAATGAAAGAAAGGCACCGGAATGAATTGCATAAGCAATACATGGGGTTTGTATTTCAGGCATACCACCTGATCGATGACCTGACGGTTTACGAAAACATCGAAACACCTTTATTATACCGGAAAATAAAAAAGAACGAAAGGCAATCCATCATCGCCGAATTATTGGACCGGTTTAATATGGTGGCGAAAAAGGATTTATTCCCCAGTCAGCTGTCCGGTGGTCAGCAGCAAGTGGTTGGGGTGGCGCGAGCCATTGCGGCAAAGCCTAAATTATTATTGGCCGATGAGCCGACCGGTAATTTGCATTCCTCTCAGGGGGAGGTTATCATGGACCTGTTCAAACAATTGCACCAGGAAGGCATGACCATCATACAGGTCACCCATTCTGAAAAGTACGCCCAATACGGTACGAGAATAATATTTATTGAAGACGGATTTGTAAGAAACGATGAGCGAATAAACGGATAGCATTCGAACCTGATAAAAATGAAATTTTATGTTCTTTAATTATTTTAAGATCGCATTTCGCCAGCTTAAAAAGAACCGGCTATTTAGTGTTACGAACATAGCCGGTTTGAGTATTGGAGTGGCATCCTGCCTGCTAATCCTGCTTTTTATTGCTTACGAATTGAGCTTTGACCGGTGGATCCCTAACATCGACCGGATCGTCCGTCCGCATGCAGAAATTAATTTCGGAGGCAATGAAGATGCTTACCCGTTTGTAGGTAGTATTGTCGGCCCGGATGCGGCCGGCCAGCTCCCTGAAATTGAGATGTGGTCAAGGGTAAGGACTTACGGCGGCTATTTGGTCAAAGTGGATCAGTCCAGCCAGCAAAATAACCTGGAAAGAAGGGTGATGAGTGTGGATAACGCATTCATAAATTTGTTTTCACTCAAGATGTTGTCCGGCGATGCCGGCAGCGCATTGAATGAACCCAATACACTGGTCCTGTCTAAATCGACGGCCGAGAAGTATTTCGGCTCCGCAGAATCTGCACTGGGTAATAATTTATTGTTGGACAATGAAAAGGTCTGGAAAGTCAATGGCGTGTACGCAGATATTCCTCCGACCACACATTTTCAGGCGGACTTGCTGCTCAGTTTGGCGGGAAATGAAGAAATAAAAAGGGAGTCGCCCTTATGGGTTACCAGCAATAATTTTTACACTTATTTTCTGTTGCGCAAAGGAGTGGACTATGAGGATTTTAAAGAAAAGTTCCTAAACCTTGCGAAAGAGAAAATCAGTATTACGGCCCGTCAATTGCTGGGGATGACCCTGCAGGAATTCGAAGCCACAGGCCAGTATGCCCGGATGGATCTCGACAAGGTTGCAGACATTCACCTTTATTCCAAATTAGGTAGTGAACTGACCCCCGGCGGAAATATTCGTTACATCTACATATTTGGAGCGATCGCCGTGTTTATTTTACTGATTGCCTGTATAAATTTTATGAATCTGACTACTGCGAAATCTTCACAACGCAGCATGGAAATTGGCGTGCGCAAAGTGATGGGTAGTAGTAAGCAAAATTTATTCTCCCAATTTCTGAGTGAATCTTTTTTGATGTCCTTTTTTGCCGTGATCATCGCGGTGATTATTGCATATTTAGCGTTGCCTGCCTTTAACAATCTTACTGCCCGCGAAATTGCAATGCCCTGGTCTAGCCCCATTTTCTGGTTATTTCTTTTCGCCGGCATATTGGTAACCGGGTTTTTGGCCGGTGGATACCCGGCGGTGGTATTAGCTAGCTTTGATCCCATCCGCTCCCTCAAAGGACAAAAACTGAAATCGACTGGCCGAGTAAATTTGCGCAGTGTATTGGTGGTCTTCCAGTTTATGATTGCCATCATCCTCATGGTGGGATCCATTCTGATTTATCGGCAATTAAATTACATCCAGAACAAGGATCTGGGATTTAATAAAGAGCAGATCCTGATCATAAATAATACCTATGCACTGGGCGATCAGATCCAATCTTTTAAAAACAGGATTTTAAGTCAGCCTGAAGTAAGCAGCGCGACCATCAGTAGTTATCTGCCCGTTCCTTCCAGTTACAGCAACAGTACCTATACCAAATCGAGGGAATTCAGACAGGATCAATCCATTAACATGCAGGAATGGAAGGTTGATTTTGATTATGCAAAAACACTGGACCTGAAGATGTCGGAAGGCCGGTTTTTCGATCCCAAATTTCCAACCGATAGTTTTGGCGTGGTCATTAATGAAGCCGCCGCCAAGATTCTTAACTTTCCCAATCCTCTTGGGCATAAACTTTATGGCATTGCTGGACAATTGTCTGGTCCACCTAAGCCGGAAGATTTTACCGAATACACCATTATCGGTGTGGTTAAAGATTTTAACTGGCAAAGTTTACACGATAAAGTTGGGGCGTTAAGCATGTTTTTGGAGCCGTCCCGTGGGTTGGTCTCCGTCCGTTATCAGGCAAAAGACAGTAAGAGCCTCATCCGTTCTATCGAAGGCATGTGGAAAGAGATGGCGCCCTCCCAGCCATTTTCCTACCGCTTTATGGATGAGTCATTCAGCCGGATGTACGAGTCGGAACAGCGCATCGGAAAGATTGCATTAATATTTGCTTTCCTGGCTATTCTGGTTTCGTGCCTAGGATTGTTTGGCCTTACCCATTTTGTTACCGAGCTGCGCCGGAAGGAGATAGGTATCCGGAAGGTTCTGGGTGCGACGACCGAGTCGATCGTGCGCATGCTAAATAAAGAATTTTTGATACTGGTCCTGGTCGCTTTGGCAATTGCCACTCCGATTGCCTGGTACGCCATGAATAAATGGTTATCTGATTTTGCATACCGGGTGGATATTTCATGGTGGGTCTTTGTGGTGGCTGGGATAATTGCACTTGGTATTGCGCTTCTGACCGTTAGTTTTCAGAGTCTGAAAGCCGCCCTTGCGAACCCGGTTAACAGCATTAAAAGCGAATAATTATAAAATCTGTGTTGACGGGATCGAAGCGGATCTCATCCCAGATTTACTGAACGGCCAGAGCTGGCATTTCGCACTTCGGACGCAATCGGATGATGGATTCTCTTAACAACCAAATCTAAATTAAAATAAACATGCTGCAGTCTTTTTTAAAAATAGCCTGGCGGAATATGATCCGCAGTAAAGGGTTTTCTTTTATTAATATTATGGGACTGGCCATTGGCATGGCAAGCAGCATGTTGATCCTGATGTGGATTTATAGTGAAGTTACCTACGATAATTTTCACGAGAATAGGGATCGGATCTATGAGGCTTGGAATCGGGCTAATTTCAGCGGTAAATTGCAAAGCTGGAATACCACGCCTAAAATTTTGGCCAGGACCGTAGAAAAAGACTTGCCAGAGGTCGAGCAAGCTGCCCGTGTCGACTGGAACAGTAATTTTCTTTTCAGTATAGGGGATAAGCGAATTACCGAATCGGGTAATATTGTAGATTCTAATTTTCTGCAAATTTTCACCTTCCCATTATTGCGAGGCGAACCGGCGACCGTGCTAAAGGAGCATAATTCCATCGTGCTAACCAGGTCTTTCAGCAAGACTTTATTTGGTGAAGAGGACCCAATGGGGCAAACAGTAAAGATTGATAATAATCAGGACTTTAAGGTGACCGGTATCCTGGATGAGTTGCCAAAAAATACACGTTTTAATTTTAAATACCTGGTACCCTGGTCCTATAAGCGAGCTCTGGGTGATGATGATAATTATTGGGGAAATAACAGCACCAGAACTTATGTCATGCTAAGGCCGAATGCGTCCATTGTCACCGCCAATGAGAAAATGAAAGTGCTTAAGCCCAAATACGACCAGGAAGATTCTACCTGGCAAATGTTTCTATATCCGATGGCTAAGTGGCGTTTGTATTCCAGTTTTACCGATGGAAAAGAAGACGGGGGAGGACGCATCGCCTATGTTAAATGGTTTGGGATCATAGCCCTGTTTATTCTTCTTATAGCTTGTATTAATTTCATGAACCTGAGTACTGCCAGGAGTGAGCGGAGAGCGAAGGAGGTTGGTATTCGAAAAGTCGTTGGCGCCAGGAAAAAAGGTCTGATCGGCCAGTTTATCGGAGAGTCGGTTCTGATGGCTGTAATCGCCGGAATTTGTGCACTGTTGCTGGTTTCGGTGAGCCTGCCCGCATTCAACCGGCTTACAGATAAATCTTTGAACATCGATTTTGCAAATCCGTATTTCTGGATACTCTTTCTCGGATTCATTGCTTTTACCGGAATGTTGGCTGGCAGTTATCCGGCTTTTTTCTTGTCCTCGTTTCAGCCATTAAAAGCGCTAAAAGGGGTCATGAATAAAGTGAATACCCTGGTAACTCCCCGCAAGGTTTTGGTTGTCCTGCAATTTACTTTTGGCATTATCCTGATGATCTGCACCATCATCGTGCGGCAGCAAATTAATTATGCCCAGCAACGGGAGACCGGTTACAATAAAAACAATTTGATTTACCACCATTTTACCGGGGACATCACTAAAAATTACCGAATCATAAAGAGTGAATTATTGTCCAGTGGTGTAGCCAGTTCGGTAGCTGTAACCAGCGCACCCATCACGCAAAGCTGGAGCGACGGATGGGGACAGGAATGGGAAGGAAAGGACCCCAATGATAAGACCGATTTTTTCCGGTACAATGAAGAAGAAGACCTGGGTGAAACGGTCGGATTGACCTTTGTCCAGGGTAGAGATTTTGACCTTTCCCAGTATCCTACCGATTCGACCGCCATGATCATCAATGAATCGGCGCTTAAGGTGATGGGCTTTGAAAACCCGATCGGTCAATTGGTCAAGGACAATGGAGAGGAGTGGCATATCGTAGGCGTTATTAAGGATTTCATTCTGACTTCCCCTTACCAACCTACCCAGCCTATGTTGATTTACGGAGCAAAATCCTGGTTTTATACCTTGTTAATTAAATTAAATCACGATCGCTCCACCGCTGAAAATTTAAAGATGGCAGAAGCCATATTTAAAAAATACAATCCGCAATATCCATTCGAATACAAATTTGTGGATGAAGAATACGCCCAAAAATTCGATAATGAAAAACGTACCGGTACACTGGCCGGGTTATTTTCCGCGCTGGCCATCCTGATATCCTGCCTTGGATTATTTGGATTGGCGACGTACATGGCTGAAAGCCGGATCAAAGAAATAGGGATCCGGAAAGTACTGGGAGCTTCCGTAAAGGGCTTGGCTTCCTTATTGACTAAAGACTTTTTAAAGTTGGTCATCGTTTCTTTTGCCATAGCTGCGCCGCTGGCCTGGTGGGCAATGCATCACTGGCTTCAGAATTATCCTTATCACACACCCGTTCGCTGGGAAGTTTTTGCCCTGACGGGAATAATCTCCGCCTTGATAGCTGTCCTGACCGTAGGGTATCAGGCGGTAAAAGCTGCATTAACCAATCCGGTCGGCAGTATAAAAAATGAATAACGGCAGCATTCTATTAAAAAATTGAATTCAGGATTATGTTCAAAAATTATTTATCGGTAGCACTGCGAAGTTTCATGCGCAATAAGGTATTTACCTTAATTAATATTTCAGGACTTGCCATCGGAATCAGTGCTTCACTGGTTATTTTTTTGATCGTCCAATATGAATTCAGTTACGAGAATTTTTTAAAAAATAAAGACCGCATGTACCGGGTGGTCACTAGCCTGCATTTTCCGGATATGTTAATTCATAATGGGGGTGCTCCCGGACCTTTGCATACGGCTGTTGAGGAGTCAATACCTGGCATCGAAAATTCGACTGCGTTTTGGATGAATTACCAGATGGATGTCGAAATTTCAGATGGGAATAATAAATCCGAAACATTTAAAAAGCAAAAAAATATCCTTTATGCCGATGAAGGCTATTTTCAAATGATCCCATATACCTGGATCTCGGGTGATCCGGGTGATGCCCTGAACGGGCCCAATCAAGTCGTCTTGACGGAAAGCCGGGCACGAGCTTATTTCCCGTATCAGGACATAACCCGGGCAGTTGGAAGAACCATAACCTACAACGATTCCATCCAGGCAGTCGTCACCGGCATCGTGGAAGATCTGAAAGAAGTGTCGGGATTTAATTTTTCCGAATTCATTTCACTGGCTACGTTTCTGGATGATTGGAAAAAAAATCAAAGTGGCGATGAGTGGGGCAGTGTTACCTCATCTTCGCAATTTTTCGTCTTGCTTGAACCAGGTGTCACTCCGGAGCGCATCAACGAGCAATTGGCTGAGTTAAGAAAACAGCATGCATCAGAAAATGATGTGCCTACTGAATACACCCTGCAGCCAGTTGGAGATATCCATTTTAACACCGATTACGATAGCCTATCTGCTCCCCACGGCCATAAGCCTACACTCTATGGTTTGTTGGTTGTGGCCGCTTTTCTTCTGCTGTTAGGGTGCATCAATTTTATTAATCTGACCACCGCCCAGTCAAGTCAGCGGGCCAAAGAAATTGGAGTTCGTAAAACATTAGGTAGTTCGGTCGGGCAGATGCGGGTGCAGTTTCTCAGTGAAACATTTATCCTGGCGATGATTGCCTCGATCTTATCCTTATCCATCACACCGCTAATCCTGCGGATGTTTTCTGGCTTCATCCCGGAGGGTTTACATTTCAGTTTGCGGCAGCATCCCATGATTTTATTGGTTGTAACCGGCTTAATTGTGATCGTTGGATTACTCGCCGGCTTCTACCCGGCAATGGTGCTTTCGAAGTTGAAAGCTGTGCTGGCCATTAAGAATACCGTAGCTGATACTGCTTCGAACCGGGGAGCTCTGGTACGTAAATCATTGATTGTATCTCAATTTGTCATTGCTCAGTTCTTCATCATTGCCACCTTGATCGTCGGTAAGCAGATCCGGTATTCACTCACCAAAGATATGGGCTTCAAGCGGGATGCGATCTTCAGTTTCAGAGCGCCATACAATTATTTTAACCCGGACAACAAGCAATATGTGCTTAGCGATCGACTGCGGTCCATTCCAGGCATAGAAAAAATGAGCCTTGCTGGTTCGCCTCCTGCCAGTAATAGTACCAACACAACGACTATGAAATTTTCCGAGGATGGAAAAGACATTGAGACAATGGTTGAGGTAAAAAATGCCGACACCAGCTTCTTCAATCTCTATGGAATCCGGTTGTTAGCCGGGCGCAACTTGCAACTGAGTGATACACTGAAAGAATATGTGATCAACGAATATTATTGCCACTTTTTAGGCTACGATAACCCGCAGGACATTATCGGAAAAATGATAAAAAGGAATACCAAAAATGTCCCTATTGTAGGTGTAGTAAATGATATCAACACCAAATCGGTGGCACGTGCGATTGGTCCGCTTGCTTTTGCTAATATTGGAAAGAACCACAGCACCTTTCACATTAAACTGCCACCCCAGGGCGAGACCACTGGCGCATGGAACAAAACAATAGATGCCATTCGGAAGGTTTTTCATGAAGTTTACCCGGACAAGGAATTCAGCTACACCTTTTTTGATGATGATATAGCTGCATTTTACAAAAAGGAGCGAGATATATCCCAGCTGCTCAACTGGAGTGCCGGATTAACCATTTTTATTAGTTGTCTTGGATTGTTGGGATTGGTATTATTTACGACGGCACAACGCGTCAAGGAAATCGGGGTGCGTAAGGTGTTGGGTGCATCGGTGGGACAATTGGTGGTATTGCTTTCCAGTGACTTATTAAAATTGGTATTGATTGCTTTTTTCATTGCGGCCCCGATCGCCTGGTGGATCATGAATCGGTGGCTGGATAATTATGCCTATCGCACATCCATAGGCATCTGGCTGTTTGCACTGAGTGGCCTGGTCATGCTGCTCGTTGCGGTCATTACTTTAAGTACACAGACGATTCGTTCGGCGTTGGCAAACCCGGCGGAAAGTCTGCGAAGCGAGTAGATTATTTTTTAATCACGTTTCTGCCTGATGATCGGGGGAAACGTAAAACCGCGTTTTATGTGGGTCAATTATCTAAAAGCTGCTTTTCGAAATCTTTCCAAGCAAAAATTGCTGACCCTGATTAATGTTTCCGGACTTTCCATTGGGTTAGCTTGTCCGGCGTTATTTATTCTTTATGCGCTTAATGAATTTAATTACGATTGTTTTCACCAGGATGTGGACCGGATCTATGAAGTTTACCGAAATACAGGAAAAATAGATGATCCGGATCGCCGGATGGATACTTACTTGCCTATGCCCCTGGGGCCCGCTATTAAGACGGATCTGGTCGATGTGGATGAAATGGTAAGGATGCGGGGAGCCTGGGGTGAAGAATTTATTCGCATTGATGGACGGGTGGATAAAATGCCTCTGAATTTTGCTGATCCTTCGTTTTTTAATGTATTTAATTTTTCAATATTGTATGGAGACAAAAAGCATCCTCTGCAAAATCATTATGATCTGGTACTATCCCGTCAGACTGCTCTGCGGTTTTTTGGCCAGGAGAATGCCGTTGGCCGTACCCTTGAAATACGAAATGGGGAAGAATATGTTCCATTTACGGTAACCGCGATCCTCAATGACATCCCGGAACAGTCTTCCATCCAACTTGATGCCCTGGCCAACTATGAATTACTTTCCGAAACAGCGGCCGGGGAGCGCTATCACAATCGCTGGAATCGGTCTTCCTTTCAGACCTTTGTCAAATTGGTGCCGGGCAGCAACCTGGCTCATGACCAGCCTCGCTTGGATGCCTTCCGCAAGAAATATTATCCCGCAGAGGAAGCAGAGCGGAGGTCCAGGGGTTTATGGGATCGTGAGGGTATTCCGGTTACCTACGGGTTGATGCCGATGACAGCTATTCATACCCAACCGGAGTTTTTTAATGGTTTTGTGGCTCCTGTTAATCCACAAACCATTTGGTTATTGATTGCCATTTCCCTGGGTGTATTGATTGTAGCCTGTATTAATTTCACCACACTGGCAATTGGCCGTTCTTCAGGCCGGGCCCGGGAGGTTGGAATAAGGAAAATCATAGGGAGTAAAAAGAGGCACCTGATGGTCCAGTTCATCGGTGAATCAATTCTTTTGAGTCTGATTTCTGCGGTCTTTGCCATGATCTTAGTTAACTATCTCCTTCCATCTTTCAATGAGCTGGCTGATACTCACATCGACTTTCATTTTAATCAGCAGGCGGTGTTTTTTATGGTCTTAGCCGGCTTAACAGTTTTTACAGGGATCCTTGCCGGAGTCTATCCGGCCGTAGTCCTATCGGCCTTTGAGCCATTGAAAATCGTCCAGGGGAAAATGCGGTTTAGTAGTGGAAACACATTCACCCGAAGCTTGGTGGTTTTCCAATTTGTTCTTTCTACCGCCTTGATCTGTTCTACGTTAACGATACTCAAACAATTGAATTATCTGAAGACCAGCTATCCGGGATTTAATAAGGAGAATGTAATCATCGTCGATGCCGACGGGGTTGATACCCGCATTGTGGGACCTCGGTTCAAGCAAAAAGTTTTAGCTATTAAAGGCATTCAGGGCATAACCGGAAGCGAACTCTCCTTAGGAGAAGGGACCGGATGGAGTCGCAGCGGATGGAATGATGGCACCCAGGAAAGGTCAGCTTATGAATATTTTGTCGATCCTGACTTCTTGAAAGTACTTGGTATTGAATTAATACACGGACGGAACTTTAACCCCGAAATAGCAGCCGATACGATGACTTCCGTCGTCGTGAATCAGGCATTTTTACGCGCATTCAACTGGACCCCGGAAGAGGCGATCGGCAAAGAATTAAAAGGATATTATGATGCGGAAGATCGGGCAATGCCCCGGGTAATCGGTGTCGTTAGTGATTTTCATTACCGGCCTATGTCGGAAGATGTCCAACCGCAGTTGTTCCACGAATTCAGAGACTATCTCCCACATCAATATTTTATCCGGTTACCGGCAGGAGATCCTTCACCTTACCTTGCCGCCATCGGCATGGCATGGGAGGAGACAGCGGACGAAATCCCTTATAAGTATGCTTTTTTGGATGAGAACCTCGAACGATTTTACCAAAGTGAAGCTCGGTGGAGTAAAATTATAGGATGGGCAGGTGGTATTTCGATATTCATCGCCTGCTTGGGCCTGTTTGGATTGAGTTTATTGTCATCCATTAGCAAAAGAAAAGAGTTAGGCGTCCGCAAGGTTTTAGGAGCCCAAATTTCGGCCTTAATTTATGTCCAGATAAGGAATTTCTTTATGCTGGTAATCTTAGGAATTTCAATTTCTATCCCAATCACCTGGTACATTATGTCTTCATGGTTACAGCACTTTGCCAACCGGATCCAGGTTGGCCCGGGTATATTTTTAGTGGGTGCAGCCGGATCCCTTTTACTCGCATTGATCACTGTATTATTTAACAGCCTTAAGGAGGCCAATCATAGTCCCATTCAAGCCATTCAAAACTAAGAGTTATGGTTATGCCTTTCAACAACATCAAATTAGCCTTGAGAAACTTGTGGAAACACAAGACTTTTTCAGCCATAAATCTCTTAGGACTTGCGCTCAGCATGAGTGTGTGTCTTTTTATCCTTTTATTAATCCAGGATGCCTATAGCTACGATCGCTTTCATCCCCGCTCTGAAAATATCTACCGGGTCGTAACGACCGCTCACCGGATTAATGGAAATAGTGAAGATTATGCGACATCACCTTATCCATTTGGAGTTGTAGCTCAGGATCAAATGACTCAGGTTGATCTCTGGACGCCACTCATCGCCCGTTTTTCGGGTAAAATGCAGACAGAGGACAAGCAATTGAATTTTGACGGGTTGTTCACAACACCTTCATTCTTCAACCTATTTGGTTTTGAATTGGAAGGAGATGCCAAGGAAGCCTTAAGCGCACCCTATAATTTGGTCCTAACGGATAAGTTGGCGCGAAAGCTTTTTGGTGATCGCCATGTGCTTGGAAAAATGATTGCCATACCTGGGTACTCACAGGAGTTCCGCATTACCGGGGTTTTACAACCGTTCCCTGGAAAAACGCACATTGATTTTGAAGCCCTGGCATCGGTCGCGACGATGGAGGCAGAAAATAAAAGCCGAAACGGCATTGCGGAATGGAATAACTGGAAAGATTATTACTCGACCTATAATTATGTAAGGCTGGAAGAAGGAGCTGATGTGGAAGCGATACAAACGGCAATGAACGATGCAGCCCGGCCACATTATTCCGGGTTAAGTTTGGAAAGCCGGGATGCCAATTATTCCTTCTCACTTCAACCATTGAGGAAGATCACCCCCGGCAAAGTGCTTTCCAACCAGATGGGCAAAGGCATGCCGCTATTTCTGGTTTGGTTTTTAACCGGTCTGGGATTGATTATCGTACTGGCGGCTATCTTCAATTATACCAATCTGACTATTGCCCAGGCCTTGGTTCGTGTCAAGGAGGTCGGCGTTAAAAAGGTTATGGGTGCTTCGATGCGCCAGGTATTCTGGCAATTTATTGGTGAATCGGTCATCATGTCCTGGTTAGCACTGATCCTGGGATACAGCCTGATGCAACTGGTCAAAGGAGCCTTTAACCAATTGAGCATTACGGAGTTGCTTGACATGGACCTGCATGAAAATCTGCAGGTTTATCTGCTCTTTATCCTTTTTAGTACTCTGGTCGGACTATTAGCCGGACTGCTGCCTGCAATAACGCTATCCAAAACAAAGCCGATATCCATATTGCAACGGGCCACAAACTATCCACTGATGAAAAGGATGGGCTTAAGAAGGGTCTTATTGGTCACCCAGTTGAGTTTCACTCTTTTATTTATGATCCTGGTGACGATATCCTGGAAACAGGTTCAATATGCGCTCCGTGTAAATTTCGGTTTTGACCGGCCTCAGACTTTGTTGGTAAACCTGCAAGATCAACCCTACGGAAAAGCGGTTGCGGCGCTGAACCAGGTGCCGGGGGTAGGGACACATACCGGGATTTCCATCCCTATGGGCACCTGGATGGATGCGTCGGATGACGTAAGGACGACAACGGACGCCGACAAGATGGGGGTACGTGATTACTTCATTGATGATACCTACCTCGATTATTTCCACATCTCCCTCAAAGCCGGCAAATCATTCCAAAATAATCCTGCACAGCAGCAGGAGGTTTTTGCCATTGTCAATGAATCATTTGTCCATCAGTTCAAGCTGGGTGACCCACATGAAGCTATTGGTAAACCCTTAATATTAGGGGATAGTACCAGGGTTAGCATCCTCGGTGTCGTAGAGGATTTTCCATTCAAACCCGCCAATTATAAAATGGAGCCATTGCTGCTGCGCTATGATCCGGGGCGGATAGGTTATCTGATGCTCGATGTAAACAGCAATGACATTCCAGGTACGCTCCTGGCCTTGGAAAACGCCTGGAAAAAGCTGGATGACCAAAATGCATTTTCGGCGGAGTTTTACGATCAGACCATCCGATCCAACTTTAACAATATGATGGATCTCACCCGGATTGTAGCCCTCTTTGCAATTCTCGGGCTGGTGATTACATCCATGGGCCTCATGGGTATGGCTATTTACAATGTGGAGACCAAGGCAAAGGAAGTGAGTATCCGGAAATTACTCGGAGCGACATCCGGAGAGCTCATTGTATTTCTTACAAAAGGTTATGTCTACCTGATCGCGGTTGCCCTGTTGATTGCCATTCCGGTCGGGATCATTTTGGGCGCCCAGATTTTGCAAATGTTTGTTGACCGGATACCGTGGGGAGTTAATGTATTTCTTCCAGGTATTTTGATCGTATCCATATTAACCCTAGGCACGATCGGCACACAAACCTGGAAAGCGGCATTTCGAAATCCAGTGGATTCATTACGCAACAATACTTAAATCGGATAGAATGTTCTGGCAGAATTTTAAGATTGCCTACCGGCACTTTGCAAAAAATAAATTGTACACAGCTATAAAGTTGAGCGGGCTCACCATTAGTCTGACCGCGTGTGTTCTTATTGGGCTCTATCTGAATTATGAGCTATCGTACGACGGAATGCATGAACATGCAGATCAGATTGTCAAAATGAATATGGAATATCATTTTGGCGGAGAAACTGCACAGGCAAATGTCACAGGTACCCGGGCAGGTGTTGCCTTTAAGCAGGACTTTCCGGAAGTGGAGTCTTTCGTGCGGGTCATAGACTACCCACAGGTGGTGAAATACGGAGACAAGTTATTTGAAGAGGCCCATTTCTTTTTTGCCGATTCCACTTTTTATAAATTCTTCAGCTTCCCTTTGATTGAAGGCAACCCTGAAAAAGTACTCAGTGGGCCAAATCAACTGGTTCTTTCGGAACGGATGGTTGCAAAATATTTTCCCTACGACAATCCGATTGGAAAATCGATGAACATCGGAGGAACCCGGGATGCTACCATCACCGGTATTATGAAAGATCCGCCTTCCAATACGCATATTAAACCAGACTTTGTCTGTTCATTTATGTCGTTGCCCCAAGCTAAACCGGAAAATGAAACCTGGTGGAATGCCAATTATGCAACGTATTTGTTACTGAACCCGCATGCCAATTGGCAGGACCTGGAAAAACGGATACCCGAATACATGCAATCCAAGTCCACCGAAACCGGTATGGAAGATGGCAATTATGTCACGTTCCACCTGGTACCCTTAAAAGACTTGCATTTAAGGTCTACGGTGGCAGGAAATTTTGAACCCAACGGAGACATTCGTTATCTCTATGTTTTAGGAACGGTAGCGCTGCTCCTTCTGCTCATAGGTTGCAGCATATATGTAAATCTGACCACCGCTGCCAGTGCGGAAAGAGCCCGGGAGGTAGGGGTGCAGAAAGTCCTCGGTGCAGGGCAGACCTCTCTAAGCTGGCAACATCTCAGCGAGTCCGGGTTCCTTACTTTTGGAGCACTGGTGCTTAGCATCTTCCTGGCTTACCTGATTTTGCCCGTGTTCAACCGGTTGTTTGACCGGCCGTTGACCATGGACCCCATGGTTCAGCCAGTAGCCTGGGCAGGACTGATGGGACTCGGTATAGTGATTACCATGGTAGCCGGCTTCTACCCGGCCTGGGTGATCTCCCGGTTCCGGCCGATCAAAGTACTAAAAGGGCAGTTTAAGATGAGCGCTTCCGGATTGTGGTTACGTAAATCACTATTGGTATTTCAATTCGCCATCTCGATCCTGTTGATCATCAGCACATTGCTCCTCCGTGGCCAGATGCAATACATACAGAATAAAAAGCTGGGCTACGCGAAAGATCAGGTGATCGTGATTCCTTCTGATCGCCAGATCAATAAGGCCTTTGAAGGACTCAAATCCAGTTGGAGACAAAACGCGGGAATCCTTTCAGTGACCCGTAGTTATGACCCTCCGGTTGACATCCGGGGCGGATATGATATCGGCAAAAATCCGGATGGTAGCGATGTGATTCCCGTAACTGCCATGCCAGTTGACCAGGATTTTCTGCAAACGATGGAAATTCCATTAGTAGCGGGTTTGGATTTTTCACCGGCGGAGTCCGATCTGGAAAACCGGATGGATGAAGATTCCACCCTCCAGGGAGTAGTACTCATCAATGAAGCGATGGCCGGTTACTTCGGCTGGTCGTCGGAGGATGCGGTTGGAAAGAATTTACGATTCAAAAGCCGGATGTGTAGTGTAAAAGGGGTATTCAAGGATTTTAATTTCAAATCATTGCATGAGCCCATCCAACCGCTCGTTCTTTTTCCAAGCACTGTGGGGCGCATCCTTTTGGTTAAACTGGGAACGCAGGATATTCAGCAGACCCTGACTTCCATGGAAGATGTTTGGCGGCAACATGTAATGCACCGGCCGTTTAGTTACGAATTTCTGGATGATACTTACCGGAATATGTATGAGTCCGAAATGCAGACTTCTCGTGTGGTTTCGGCTTTCACCTGGATTGCCATTTTCCTTTCCTGTCTGGGCTTGTTTGGAATGGCTTCCTATACATTCGTGCAACGTACCAAGGAGATAAGCATCCGCAAGGTTTTGGGTGCTTCCACCTGGGGCATACTCGGACTGCTTTCACGTGACTTTTTGGTCCTGGTGGGGATCTCCTTGCTGGTCGCTTCCCCTATCGCTTATCTATTGATGAGAAGATGGCTTAATGATTTCGCCTACCGCATTGACATTTCATGGTGGGTTTTCGTGCTGGCCGGATTGGTAGCAGTGCTGCTGACTCTGGTGACGATTAGCATCCAGGGATTAAAAACAGCTCGAACGAGCCCTGCCGGTAAATTGAGAAGTGAATAAAGAAGGATAGTTGTAAAAGATATGGTATATCCAAAACAGGTAAAATGATTGTTCAAAACCTAACCCTGGCTTTCCGCCGCATGTTTCGCCAGAGATTGAATTCGGGACTAAACATTCTGGGCATGGCACTTGGTATTGGAGCTTTCCTTTTGATAGCCCTTTATGTCACCTTCGAATGGAGTTATGACAGGTATCATCAGAAAGGTGATCGAATCTATCGGCTGGTTAATATGGTTCCTGGGTCAAATTATTCTGGCGGTGGCATAGCAAAAGTGACCTATCCATGGGGAACAACCGTGCGGGAAGAAATTCCTGAAGTAGAAGAAAGTTGTCGATTTCTTTTCTATGGCAATGCGTTGATCGAGACGGGGAAAGAACAATTTTATGAATCTGAAGGATTTTATACGGATCCTTCCGTTTTTGACCTTTTTGATTGGAGATTGGTATCTGGAAAAGCAGATCAGGTATTGAGCGATCCGTTGGGTATTGTTATTACGAGGCAATTTGCTAAGCGGTGTTTTGGAGATAAGGATCCAATCGGTCGTACACTCACCCTCGATCATGACAAGTCCTATCACGTGACTGGAGTGCTTGAAAACATTCCTGAAAACAGCCATTTTACGTTTAATTTTCTGATTTCTCTTAACGGATATCAACACCCCGATTTGCAGGATTGGATTCGGTGGAATCAGTTTTACACTTACGTTTTGCTCAAGCCGGGGGTAACTCCTCAAACAGTTCAGACGAAATTTGCGGTTTTGATTCGCAGCCATTTGGATTCCACACAGGCTTCACAATCCATTCCGGCATTGCAACCCCTGACTTCCATTCATCTGCAGTCCCACCTGCATCGTGAAATTGCCACCAATGGCTCTTCAAGTACGCTGTGGATCTTTTCATCCATCGCATTATTTATTTTACTCATTGCCTGCCTTAATTTCATCAACCTGACCACCTCCACAACAATGCAACATGGTAAGGAAGTCGGTGTCCGCAAGTCCATTGGAGCAACCAGATCCCAACTGATAAGGCAAAATCTCCTGGAGACTTTTTTGGTTTGTGGTATCGGAGCCTTGCTGGGTTCGATATTAGCCCAATTTGCCTTGCCCGGTTTGAATGCTTTTCTGCATCGTGATTTGCAATTTGACTGGATCCACAATCCGCTTTATATCCTTGGAATGATTGGTCTGGTGGGCGTAATTACCCTGATTTCCGGACTCTATCCGGCTATTGTCACGGCTGCTTACCGGCCCGCTGCGGTGATCCAGGGACAGCAACTGAAGCCTGCCGGATTCCAACTTCGGAAGGTGTTGGTTGTATTCCAGTTTTTGATTGCACTTTTCCTGATGGTTGCAGCAATGATCACCTGGCAACAAGTCCATTTCCTGCAGCATACCGATATGGGGTTTGATCAGGACCAGATTATAGTTGTCCCTATGCCCAGTCAGGATGTTATAGATCATGCGGAAACCTTTAAGACGGCACTAAGTAAGGTTCCCGGGGTCGTACAGGTTTCGGCGTCTGCCAATCGCCCTGGGGGAAGTGATTATGGAGTGCCTTATAAAGCGATAGGGCTGACTGATCAGGAGAGCCCTGCGATGCGCTGTCTGACCGTTGACTACGATTTCCTTCAAACTTACGGTATACAGGTTGCAGAGGGGAGGGCGTTCAATCCAGAAATCGTTACGGACAGCTCAGCCTATATGATTAATGAAGAAGCGGTGCGGCAATTGGGTTGGAAAAATCCGTTGGAGCATGAGCTTGCCATGCCTGCTGTTAACCGGCCGGCTGGCCCGATAATCGGAGTACTTAAGGACTTTCATTTCCGCTCCCTGCGAGAGAAAATTGCACCGCTTTATGTATTCATTGCCCCCAAATGGTTTAGTCAGTTCTCGATAAAACTGAATACAAGCGATATGCCATCGACCCTTGCCGCTCTGGAACAAGTGTGGGGACAGTTGGAGCCCAATTTCCCCTTCGACTATTTCTTTTTTGATGAGTCCTTCGGCAATATATACCATGCTGAAGTTAATCTGTCCCGGTTAATCCGCTGGTTTTGTTTGCTGGCGGTATTGATCACCTGTCTCGGCTTGTTCGGCTTGTCAAATGCCATGGTACAACGACGAGTAAAAGAGATAGGGATCCGCAAGATTCTGGGTGCCACGACGCCAGGTTTGATCCGACTTTTGACCCGTGAATTTCTGATCCTGCTGTGTATTTCTTTTGTCATTGCTGTACCGGTGGCTTGGGTGGTTATGCGCTCATGGTTGGATCATTTCGCATACCGGATCGATATCCATTGGTGGGTATTTGCGATCACCGGTTTAGGCGCTTTGGGGATTACTCTCCTCACGGTCGGTTTTAAAAGCATCCGGGCTGCCTGGAGCAATCCCGTGAACTCGATCCGTGATGAATGATGGGTGTCCGCTTATTGATTAGAGATTGAATAACACTGAATAATGCCATTATGATAAGGAATTACATTTTGATAGCCCTGCGGAACATGCGCAAACATCCAACGTATACTTTGATCAATACGATTGGTTTGGCGGCCGGTATCGCTTCGGTCTTGCTGATTTACCGCATTATAGATTTTGAATTGAGTTTTAACAAAAGCTTTCCGAATTATAATAACCTGGTGCGGATCGTGAAGGAACACCATAAATTGGATGGCGATCTGGAATACAATGTATGCGTACCGGTACCGGCAATGGACATTATTGCATCCACCATACCACAGTTTGCCGCTACAAGTCGTACGAAGGAAGTTTGGCCCAGCATCACCATGAAAGACCCTCAGGGCGGTCCGGTCAAAAAATTTAATGTTCCGGACGGACAGACAGCTTTTTTCGTGGACCCGGATTTCTTTTCCATGTTCTCCATCCAATGGATTTCGAAGCCCGATGTGGAATCATTTAAGCTGCCGGGAACAATTGTTCTCACCGAGTCATTTGCGAAGCGCTTTAATGTAGACCCGCTTCTGATGGTCGGTAAAGTGCTGTTATTGGATAATATTGCGGAGGTTACGGTAACCGGGATCATCCGGGATATGCCCGTCAACTGCGATTTTAACTTCCCCTGTCTGATAAGCTGGGAGACCATGCTCGCCCACAAGGAAGACTTCTTTTTCGATGAACGCTGGGGTAGCTGCGCATCGAATAATCAGATGTACGCCATGATGCAAGATCCAGGACAGATCGACCAGGTGGATGCAATACTGGCTTCGGTGGGGAAAGAGGAATACAAAGACCGAAACGGCAAGCAGGCTAGTTTTCACATGTTGCAACCGATGAGCGATTTGCATTTTGACGAGCGGTGGCATAATTCCGGCACCCATGTGATGCCGATGAGCCGCCTAAGGATCCTGGGAGCGATCGGATTGCTGATCCTGATCATGGCTTGTTTCAATTTCATTAACTTATCAACGGCCAGAGCCACCCTGCGTGCCAGCGAAGTTGGCGTGCGGAAGACGCTTGGTAGTGATCGCGGACAGTTGATTGGTCAATTTATGGGTGAGACCGCAATCCTGGTCCTGGTAGGTGCTGCTATCGGTGCTGTGTTAGCCTATTTTTTATCTCCTCTCCTGAGTTATGTTTCCGAGGTTCCGACTGCCTATCCATTTTTCTCTAATTTCCAGATCATCGGATTTCTTGTTTTACTGGTTATTGCGGTCACCTTACTTGCCGGATTCTACCCGTCGCTGGTTCTGGCCAGCTTCTCACCCGGAATGGCGCTGTACGGGCGCCGGAAAAGAAACAGCAATCAGGGCATTACATTAAGGAAGTCGCTGGTGGTTCTTCAGTTTGTCATCGCACAAGGTCTCGTGATCGGGGCATTAATCACCTTGCTTCAACTGGATTTCATTCACAACCGTGACCTTGGATTTAACCAGGACCTGGTGTATACTTTCCCGGTTGGAGTGGACAGCACCTCATTGTCCAGACAAGCACCCCTTAAATCGTCCCTATTGGCGATGCCTGATGTCGAGGCAGTCAGTTTCAGTAGTGACTTACCGTTCTCTGGTAACACTTGGTCCAGTAATTTCCGGTATGGTGACCGGGCTGAAGATGAACCCTACGCGGTGACGATGATATTCAGCGATACCGATTACCCCAAGACCTTTGGTTTGGAGTTGGTTGCGGGCCGTTGGGTTACTCCTTCGGATACCATCCGGCAAACGGTCATCAATGAGACGTTGGTTCACAAATTAGGGATCCAGAATCCTGAAGAGGTCGTCGGCCAAACCATCGGTATGGGTAAACGAAAGGTTGAAATCACCGGAGTGGTTAAAGACTTCAATACACACAGCCTCTACAATGAAATGCTTCCCCTGATGCTGTCGACGCGCAAAGAGTATTACTGGAGTGTAGGCGTGAAAATTAAACCTCAGGACGTCAATGCAACCCTGCAGGGCATTGTTCAGGCATTTGACCGGATTTACCCGGATCAAGTATTCGAAGGGAAATTTTTTGACGAAAGCATTCAGGAGTTTTATGAAAATGATCAAAAACTATCCCGGACTTGTAAGGCATTTGGTCTCCTGGCGATTCTCATTGCGAGCCTGGGCTTGTTTGGCTTGATTACGCACAATGTTCAGGAGCGGGTAGGAGAGATAGGGGTCCGCAAAGTATTGGGGGCCTCGACTCAGAGCATTGTGGGCTTACTCTCGCTGGACTTTCTCCAATTGGTGCTGATAGCGATCGTTATCGCCGGTCCGCTGGCCTGGTTCCTCATGAACCGTTGGCTGCAAAATTTTGCCTTTCACATCGATTTCCAATGGTGGGTTATCGGAGTCACCGGACTGGTAGCGCTTCTGATTGCTTTTGGAACCATCAGCGTGCAGGCAATTCGGGCGGCCCTGGCCAATCCGGTGGAAAGTCTGCGATCAGAGTAAGCAATTACACTTAAAAAATTACAGTCAATATGATTGGGAGATATCTGAAAATAGCATACCGGAACCTGCACCGAAACCGGGTTGTCGGATTCATCAACATTGGGGGTTATGTCCTAAGCGCATCCAGCTTTTTATTGATTGTATTGTACATTCTCAATCAGACGGATTACGATAAACAACATCTTACCGGGGATGACCTTTACCGGGTTGAAACCGAATTAGTCAATACGGGAAATCCCTGGATCACTGCAACCGTATCTCCTCCCATCATTCCTGCTCTTGAAGCGGATTTTCCCGAAGTAATCCGAGCAACGCGACTGGTTGATCCACCGGAGACCGGGCAACATATCTTAAAATACGATCAGGTTTCCTTTTTTGAAACCAAAGGATATTATGTGGACAGTACTTTCTTCGACATGTTTACTTACGATTGGGTGGAGGGAACCCCGGACCGGGCATTGATGGAGCCCTACTCGGTGGTGCTTACACTTCCGGTAAAAGAAAAGTTATTTGGAAAGGATCGCGCGCTGAATCAAACGATCCAGATCATTAACCGGTTTGGAGATAACAAATTCAAAGTAGCCGGGGTGGTGGATCCTAAAACGAACAAGTCACACATCCGGGCTCATTTTTATATGTCCATGAATAGTGGAGGTATCGGAGAATACGTCCGCCAGAACAATCAGTGGGCAGGAGGTAATTTTATTTACGGCTATGTTCAATTGGCTCATGCTACCAATCCGCATTCGCTGGAATCAAAGTTTCCGGCATTCCTGGAAAAGCACGGAGGGGATCAGTTTCGCGAGACCGGTATGCAAAAAACACTGACTCTCCAACCGGTGAAGGATATCCACCTTTTCAGTACGCGGTCGAATCAGCTGGATACCGGAGGCAATTTAAAGCTATTAAGCATCCTCTCCTTGATCGCGTTTGTCATCATCCTGATTGCCAGCATTAACTACATGAACCTGATCACAGCCAGGTCAGTAGCCCGTAGTCAGGATGTCTCTGTTCGAAAATTATTGGGAGCCGCGACGGGTAACATTACCGGACAATATCTGGCCGAGTCCTTCCTCATCGTTGGGATTTCGTTTATCGCTGCTTCATTTATTGCCTACCTGCTCATACCGGAACTAGCTGCATTTACGGGTGAAAATCTCAGTTTGTTGGGTGGAAAAGGACTGAAGATCGGGCTTGGATTGATTGTATTCTACGCTTTGATTGCGCTGTTGTCAGGGAGTTATCCGGCGTTGATGATGGCTCGGATACGACCTGTGCAAGGGGTGAAAGGGATGACCAGTAAGGGGGTTATGAGTGATCATTTAAGAAAGGGTTTGGTCGTGACACAATTCGCCATCTCTCTGGGATTGATTATTGGATCGGTGATTATGGCGCGGCAAATCCAATACATGAAATCGAAAGATTTGGGATTTGATCGCGACAATCGGATTGTCATCCCATTTCAAACATCGGAGTCAAGGGATAAAATGTCCGTCATAAAATCGGAGGTTCAGCATCTTTCCGGGATCGATGGTCTGGCTGGCACCCGGGTTTTGCCGGGTCAATTTGTCGCCCAGGATTTTAACTTGACCGCGGCGAATACACAAATTGAAAGTAATTTAAAATTGATCCAGGTTGATGAGAATTATTTTAAGGTCCTGGAAATACCCATTCTATCGGGAAGGAATTTCACGGTTGGCGATACCGCCAGGCAGGTTGTCGTCAATGAAAAGGCATTGCAGGCGTTTCACATCAATCCCGAGGATGCGATCGGACAACGGTTGATAGCGGAGTACCAGGGTCAGCGGGCAGAATATTCGGTCATTGGGGTGGTTAGAGATTTTAATCAAAACTCATTAAAAGATGCTATTCAGCCCTTGCTCTTCGAATACCGGCCTACCGAACAGCATTTGTATTTGATGTTGGCTATTCATGATGGAGCTCAAAGCCAGTTGATTGCAGAAATTTCCAAAATCTGGAAAGGAGTAATTTATGATACTCCTTTTGAATGGCATTTCTTAAATGAAATGGTTGAAGCCCAATACCAGCAGGACACTAAAATTTCCAAAATCATCGGAGGGTTTACACTGTTGGCAATAGTTATTGCTTGTCTGGGCTTGTTTGGCCTCGCGCTGTTTATGGTAGAACAAAAATCCAAAGAAATAGGGATCCGAAAAGTACTTGGAGCAACTGCTCTGCAAATTGTTACCAGGATAAGTTTTCAATTTATTCTTCTGGTAGGCATAGCTCTGGTCATTGCTTCACCGATTATTTATTGGCTCATGGATCGGTGGCTGCAAAATTATGAATACCAGATAGCTATCCGGCCCTGGATGTTTCTGATAGGTGGTCTTGCGGCGATGATAATTGCATTTATTACGGTTAGTATCCAGAGCATTTCTGCGGCATTAGCCAATCCGATCAAATCATTAAGGGAGGATTAAAATATTTTTCAATAAAATGAAATGAGTTACCAATGTTCCTGATTTATCTTAAATCCGCCTTACGCGGCTTACTGAAAAACAAAAGACTCACCTTTATTCATATCATCGGTTTATCGGTTGGTATGTCTGTAGCCATGCTGATTGCCCTTTGGGTTTTTGACGAATACACCTATAACCGCCAATTCCCTAACCACAATCGGATCGCGCAGGTCTATCAGAATGTTACCAATAACGGTGAGGTTCAGACCTGGACCAATATGCCTTATCCACTCTCTGAGGAGCTGAGGAGTAATTATGGAGCCGATTTTAACTATGTGGTTATGAGCACCCAGCAGGATGATCATCTGGTGACGATAGGCTCAGAGAAGTTAAGCGCTGCAGGTTGCTTTATGGAGACGGATGGACCGGATTTATTTTCACTGGAAATGGTGCATGGTAACCGTAATGCCCTGACGGATCCGACTTCCATTTTACTTTCTGAGTCGACCGCTGCTGCCTTTTTTGACGGTAAAGACCCCTTGGGTCAGGTCGTACGGATTGATGAATTTCCTGAAGTGAAAGTAACGGGGGTGTATCGGGATTTTCCGGTAAATAGTAGTTTTAACGGGCTGGATTTTATCGCTCCCTGGCAGTTTTTATTTTCCAACATTGATGCATTTCGAGGTAATGCCGATCCATGGCGGCCAAATTTCGTAAATGTCTTTGTGGAAATAAATGGCAAAGCAAGTTTCGCAGAAGTTTCTGCCCGGATAAAGGATGCGAAACTCAAAAAAGTCAACCCACAACTGGCTCAAAAAAAACCGGAATTATTTCTCCAGCCGATGGATCGCTGGCACCTTTACGGTGAATTTAATGATGGGATTAATACCGGAGGTGCGATTCGATATGTTTTCCTTTTTTCCATCATTGGAATTTGTGTTCTCCTGCTGGCATGCATCAATTTTATGAATTTGAGTACGGCCCGGAGTGAAACCAGAGCTAAGGAGGTGGGTGTCCGTAAGACCATAGGTTCGAAGCATAGTCAGTTGGTTTTGCAGTTTTTTACGGAATCATTTACCACGGTCTTTATTGCTTTTTTAGTTACCCTGGCCCTGGCTCAATTATCGTTACCTTTTTTTAACGGTATTGCGAATAAAGACTTACACCTGCCCTGGGGAGAACCACTTTTTTGGTTGGCCAGCTTTTGTTTTATGATACTGACCGGGCTGGTCGCCGGCAGTTATCCTTCCCTGTACCTCGCCGCCATCAATCCGCTCAAAGCCATTAAAGGCACGTTTAAAGCTGGACGAATGGCTGCATTGCCCCGGCAGGCGTTGGTGGTTATCCAGTTTGCCGTATCGATCAGTTTTATCATCGGCACTATTGTGGTTTACCAGCAAATCCAACACGCCAAGAATCGACCGGTAGGCTATGACCGTGAGGGGTTGATCATGGTGCCAAGGAATAATTCTACCGTCCATGAGCACCTGCAAGCTGTCCATGACGCACTGATCAAAACCGGTGCCGTAGTGGAAATGTGCGAGTCAGGCAGTCCCGCCACCGGTGTTTGGAGCAGTACGAGCGGCTTTAGCTGGCCGGGTAAAGACCCTAATTTATCCATAGACTTTGGCAACGTGAATGTTTCTCACGATTACGGCAAGACGTTAAAATGGAATATCCTGCAGGGACGAGATTTTTCGCAAGACTACTCAACGGACTCCAGTGCTGTTATCCTGAATCAGTCGGCGGTTGAATTCATGGGTCTGGATGATCCGGTTGGGCAACAGGTCACCTGGTGGGACGATAAGATGCGGGTCATTGGTGTGGTCGAAAATACCATCACCGGATCTCCTTATGAAGAAGTTCGCCCAGTCATCTATATGCTGACCGGTTATGCGGGTAATTTCGCCATTCTTCGGTTGAGTGACCAAATGGGTGTGCAGGATGCATTGGCTAAAGTGGAAGATGTGTTTAAATCTTTTGACCCGGATCAGCCATTTAATTATCAATTTGTCAATGAAGCTTATTCCTACAAATTTGGTCAGGAAGAACGCATTGGAAAATTATCCGGATTTTTCGCGGCTTTAGCCATCCTGATCTCTTGTTTGGGGCTTTTTGGACTTTCCATTTTTGTCGCGGAACAACGCACAAAAGAAATTGGCATTCGCAAAGTTCTGGGTGCCAGCGTGCTTGGCGTATGGAATCTGCTGTCCTGGAATCTGGTCAAGCTGGTATTGGTTTCCCTGATCATCGCTATTCCGGTGTCCTACCAGGTTATGCATAGCTGGTTATTAAATTACACGTACCGCGCTCAGTTATCCTGGTGGATTTTTGCGATTGCCGCCTTTGGAGCCATGATTCTTACGCTGGCTGTAGTGAGCTATCAAACGGTAGCTGCAGCCCGTGCCAATCCGGTTAAAGCATTAAAAGATGAATGAACATTTATCAACACGATAATCAAATATTATGATCCGTAATTATTTTTTGGTTGCATGGCGGAACCTGACCAGCCAAAGGTTGTATTCTTCGATCAACCTTTTGGGCCTCACCATCGGGATTGCAGTGGTCATTCTTTTACTTGCCCATGTCAGGGACGAACTGACATTTGATCAATTTCACCCCAATGCAGATCGCATATCGCGTGCCTGGGTCAAAGAGCATGCTGACGGTAATGTTTTTTTTAATACGATTACTCCTTACGTGTTGGGCCCCGTTCTGGAAGATAATATTCCTGAGGTCGAGTCGGTCACACGCTACATGACTTTTCCGGTACAGTTCAAGGAAGAAACCCAGACCGGCCAGGAAGATGTTCATGCTGTCGAGCCCTCATTTCTCCGGATGTTTGGGTTTAAGCTTCTGCAGGGAGACCCTGACCGGCTCTTAAGCGAGCCTAATTCCATTGTACTGACCGAATCGATGGCCAGGAAGTATTTCGGTGAACCCAGGCCTATCGGAAAGACGCTCAAGGTGTATATGGACGACTGGTCGGACTTCAGAGTGACGGGTGTGATGGCTGATCCGCCAGTCAATTCGAGCCTCCAATTTACATCATTGGTTCCATTAGCAACCTTCAAAAACCGGTTGTCGGAGAATGGTCAGGTGAGCTGGACTAATGTCAACGTGGAAACGTATGTACTGCTGAAACCGGGTGCGGACCGCCTTGCCGTTGAAAAAAAGATACAGCCGCTGATGGATGTTCAGGTGGCGAAAATTTACGATCCGGGAAAATATGAGGTCGGTTTGCAACCATTGACTGATATTCATCTGGATGATGCGTTTCCGGTTGGTTTTGTGCCGGTAAGCAATCCTCGTTACCCTTACATCCTCGGGGCGATTGGTCTGCTGATCCTCCTATTGGCCGGGATCAACTTCACCACCCTTGCTGTCGGAAGATCCATGACCCGGGCCAAAGAGGTTGGTATCCGCAAGACCACCGGCGCTACCCGTGGTCAGTTGATCGGTCAATATTGGGTGGAGTCGGTGCTAACCGCGACGATAGCAGTAATCGCAGGTTTTATTGTTGCAAGAGTTTTACTCCCGTATTTCAATGACCTATCGGACAAACATCTTGACCTTTCCCTCAATGGCAACATGATCTTGTTCCTGGTGGCGCTGGCATTGTTGACCGGTTTGCTGGCCGGCATATATCCCGCCATGATCGTATCCGGATTTAAGCCGATTCAGGCCTTGCAAGGGAACAATAATACCGGTAAACAGCAAAAATTTGGGACCTTAAGAGGGTTGGTTGGAGCTCAGTTTACCATTTCCATTTTATTGATCATCTGTACCTGGACCATGTCCCAGCAATTGCACTTCCTGCAAAATAAAGATCTCGGATATAACCATAATCAACTGGTGGTCATTCCTTACCTGGAAGAGAAAAGTTTCATTGCTGATATGTTTGAGTCAGGAAAGGCGCTCCGGCAACGCATCCTGACAGAACTCGGGTCGGGCAGCGGAGTTCAGGATATAGGTGTCTCTACCAATGCTCTGGGCACACCCGGCTGGGTAAAACTTGGGTATACCGATGCACAATCACGGCAATTCCACCAATTTACCACAACGGCGATCGATCCGCATTTCTTGCCTTTGATGGAGATTCCCCTGGTAGAAGGCCACAACTTTAGCGGTGCCGAAGCTGCTGATGCGAATGCTGTCATTGTCAATGAAGCATTCGCGAAAGAATTTAATGTTGCTTTAGGGCAGCCTTTGCCACAGCCTTTTGATCAGTTTAAGGTTACCGGGGTGGCAAAGGATTTCAACTTCGAAAGTCTGCATGAGCAGATCCATCCCCTGGTCATGACCACTAATATTCGTGGCATGTTAATGGCTGCCTCGGACGTCAGTTTTGATGATTTCCCTAATCCGAAACTAACCTTTAAATTGAGTGCAGGTCAGATCGTCTCGACCATGTCCCGGATAGAAAAGATATGGAAAGACCTGGTGCCGGATCAGGCTTTCCAGTATTCGTTTATTGATGATTCGATCGACCGGCAGTACCGGTCTGAGCGGCGCCTGGGTCAAATCGTTTCCCTGGCAACTTTACTGGCTTTGTTCATTGCCTGCCTGGGGTTGTTCGGTATTGCTACATTGACCACGGCACAGCGTATGAAGGAAATAGGGGTAAGAAAAGTGCTTGGGGCATCAACCGGAGAAATATTGGTCTTGCTGAACAAGCCATTAACTCTGATCATCCTTCTGGCTACCGGTATTGCCATTCCGGTTGCCTGGTACCTGATGCAGAACTGGCTGACCAATTTTGCTTTCCGGATTAACCCTTCCATACTGGTCATGTTAGGGGCAGGTTTGGGAGCGCTTTTATTGGCGTTGGTCGCTGTGTCCTGGCAATCCTTTAACGCGGCAAGAAAGAGCCCCGTTCACTCCTTACGCAACGAATAATTCTGGAAAAATCAATCGATTATCATGAAAGCGATGCTCTTAAATCTAATCAAATCCGGATTTCGCAACTTAAAGCGAAACAGTGGTTATTCAGCCATTAATATTTTAGGTTTGGCCGTCGGTCTTGCCAGTTTTTCGTTCATCATGCTCTATGTGAAGGGGGAACTCGGCTACGACAGTTGGCAGGAAAAAGGAGATCGCATTTATCGTATGGCACTGGAAAGGAAATATCCCGGCCGCTCTCGATTTTATGCCATCATTCCGAATGGTTTCAGTCAGGTCGTAGCCCAGGATGTTCCGGAAGTGGAAGAGACGTGCCGCCTTTTTTATTTTAATGGCAATACGACTACGATCAAAAAAGACGGTAACCTGTACGTGGAGGATAACTTCATGTGGGCGGACAGCACTTTTTTTGATCTGTTCTCCATTCCTTTATTGGAAGGTGATGCCAAAAAAGCTTTGTCGCAACCGCGCAGCGTCATCATTACTCAACGCATTGCTAAGAAATATTTTGGGGATGCGGATCCGATGGGCCAGATTCTGGATGTGGCAAACAACGACAACGATTTTAAAGTTACCGGGGTTTGTGCAGACCTCCCTGAAAATACGCACTTGTCCTTTGACTTTCTGATCGCTTCAGCGGACCTGGGTGCTTTTATCCAGCAGCCGAATTTTGTCGGATTTTCAGCATATACCTATTTGTTACTTAAGCCTGGTGCGGATCCTGCTGCCGTCGAATCCAAATTACCGGATATCGTCGTGAAATATGCTTCCGGTCAAATCCTGCAAAACTTTGGAGTCGATTATGCCACCTATCAGGCACAAGGCAATGGTTACCGGTATTTTCTACAGAATTTGCCGGATATCCATCTGAAATCCAACCTGGAATCGGAGATCAAAGCGCCCGGATCATTAAAACGCGTTCAGTTTTTCATTCTGATCGCATTGTTGATTCTGTTGATCGCAGTCATCAATTTCATGAACCTTACTACCGCCAAATCAGCCAGCCGGGCTCGGGAAGTAGGTATCCGGAAGACCATGGGTTCCTCACGGGGCGCACTTGCCGGCCAGTTCTTTACCGAGGCCATTTTGGTTTCCCTAATTTCCGGAATATTAGCGTTGGGGATCAACTTTTTGGCCCTCTCCGGATTGAATGTTTTGACAGGCAAGACCTTTACGTACCAAAATTTGATGAGCTGGTCTTTCCTGGGTATGCTTTTCGGTGCGTCATTGGTAACCGGCCTTATTTCCGGTACTTACCCGGCGACCTATTTGTCTTCTTTTAAGCCCATTGATGCATTTCGGGCGCATATTTCTACCGGAGTACAGCGTGTTATCCTGCGCAATGCGCTGGTCGTCCTGCAATTCAGCATTTCGGTCTTTCTGATCATTGCAACCATACTGATTTACAACCAGTTGAAGTTCAGCCAAAATCAGGACCTGGGATTTGATAAGGAAAACCTCTTGAATATCAGTGGCGGATTTAACCTGGAATATCAGGAGGAAGAAACCTTTAAGAAGGAGTTGAGGCAGCTATCCGGAGTGGTTGCGGTAAGCGGATGCAACAATCAGCCCGGCGATAATTATTTCGGAATGTCCTTCAAACCCATGGGCGCTGACGAAACAACCACGGGATCCGGATTGATCATAGACGATGGTTACGTAGAATGCATGGACATGAAAATTCTGCAGGGCCGGAGTTTTTCCGAGCAATTTACCGATTCACTTAATGTGGTAGTCAATCAAGCAGCTGTCCGGGAAATGGGGCTCCAGGATCCTATTGGAACCACTTTGACTTCAAGTGATAACTTCCTGAATCCGGTCGAAGGAACTCAATCGGTGTATACGATTATTGGGGTGATTGAGGATTTCCATTTTCAATCTTTCCATCACCAGGTAACCCCTTTGTTTCTCATCCATAACACCCGAAGTTTCCGGCCAGGAGTGGATGGGGTGATCACGGTGCGACTTGCCGGCGGAAATGTACCGGCAACGGTTGAAACCATCCGCAAGATGTGGAATAAACTGGCCCCCGAAACCCCCTTTTCCTACACGTTTCTGGATGACGACTGGTCCAAATTGTATACCAGTGAAATGACCATGCGAAAGGTATTTGGTGTCTTTTGCCTGATCGCCATCTTCATCGCTTGCCTGGGACTTTTTGCACTGGCAGCGTACACCATCGAAAAACGGACTAAAGAAATCGGGATTCGTAAAGTGCTTGGGGCCTCGGAAGGCACCATTGTTGGCTTATTATCCAAAGATTTTCTGAAGCTGGTCTTCATCGCCATCGTTTTGGCCAGCCCGATTGCCTGGTACGTCATGCATCAGTGGTTGCAAGGCTTTGCTTATCGCATATCCATCCATTGGTGGGTATTTCTTATTGCCGGAGGATCCGCGGTATTGATCGCTTTTCTGACGGTTAGTTTCCAAAGCATCAAGGCGGCTATCAATAGCCCCATTCAATCATTACGCAGTGAATAACGCTATAAAAGAAGCTCATCATGATCAAACATAATTTGAAACTGGCGTTTCGCAGTCTGGTCCAACAAAAGGGTATCACGGTAATCCATCTTGTGGGTTTATCACTTGGTCTGGCCAGTTGTCTACTGATAGGAAGTTACATCTATAATGAATACAGCTATGACCGGTACAATCACAATGCAGATCGTACCTATCGGATCAGCCGGGAATTCATCAACAGAGATGGTTCACGGCAGCTTCACCTCGGGCATCTGGCCCCACCGTTTGCTCCGCTGCTGAAAAGCGATTACCCGGACATCGAACAGATTGTCCGCATGCTGGAAACCAATCTTACATTCCGGAAGGACGACAACATTTTTAATGTAGAAAAGGTCTTTGTCGCCGAGCCTTCCTTTTTCCAAATCTTTGATGTTGACCTGATCGAGGGGGATACCGCCAATGCGCTTGATAATGCATTTACGCTTCTTTTGAGTGAGTCCATGGCCAGGAAATTTTTCGGTGATGAGGATCCCTTGGAAAAGACGATGGTCGGGATGGGACAGTATAATTTTCAAGTTTCCGGCGTCTTTAAGGACTTTCCGGCAGAGTCCCATTTTCATCCGGATATTTTGGCAGCCTTCAACACCTTACGGGACTCAACGATTTATGGCGAAGAGGGATTGCGAACCAATTGGGGAAACAACTCTTTTTCTACATTCATTCTTTTACCCAAGAATTATCCCTATCAACAGCTCGAAGCGCAATTCCCGGCATTTGTCGACAAGTATATGACTGGAGTTTATGGAAACCAAAGTAAACCCAGCGACCGCACCAAATTGCATCTGATGCCACTCACGGATATTCACCTGCATTCCCATCTGGATTCAGAAATTGAAGAAAATGGCGATATAAAACGCATCTACATTTTCGCGGTCATCGCTTTATTGATCCTGTTAATTGCGTGTTTCAATTACATGAATCTTTCCACGGCCCGTTCTGCTATCCGCGCCAAAGAAATCGGTGTGCGAAAAGTCGTTGGTGCTCGCAGATCAGAAATCATGCAACAGTTTTTAGGAGAATCCGTGGTTCTTACCCTATTTGCTTCGATCCTCGCCTTGGGGCTTTGCTGGCTGGCTTATCCGGCGGTCAACCGGTTGCTGAACATCCATCTTCAGGTCAGTCAATTGCCAGTAGCTGTTGTGCTGGGATCGATGGTTGCTGTCGCAGTGATGACGGGAATTCTGGCCGGGATATACCCGGCGGTATTTTTATCAGCAATGCGTCCGCTGGGTATGCTCAAAGGCGACCAGTCCCGGGGAACCGGGGGAGGCTCAGGGGCATTACGCAAGGTGCTAGTCGTTATGCAGTTTGCAATATCAGGGACACTGATAATCGCCACCTTGGTGGTGTTCAAGCAATTGAATTTCATGCAGAATAAGGATTTGGGCCTTGATCAGGATCATGTGATCACGCTCAATTTTTATCGAAGCCTTGCACCCCAGTATGAGAGCTTCAAGCATGAATTATTAGCGAACCCGACCATCCGCGATGTATCCCGGAGTTCCAGAATTCCATCGGGCAGGCTATTGGATAGTTATGGGTCAGCAGAGGTACAGCTTTCCGGAGATTCTTTGCAAAAACCGGCTGCTGACCTCAAAACGCTCCTAATCGACGAGGCTTTTGTTCCGACCTACGATATCAAAATGACTGCGGGGGAGAATTTCCGCAATTTTGACAAGACCGGAAATATAATACTCAATGAAACTGCGGTCCAGGATCTTGGTTTTAAATCCTCGGAGGAAGCTGTAGGTAAACGCATTAAATACGCCGGCAGAGACACCTATATCGCAGGGGTGCTACATGATTTCAACTTTGAAAGCCTGCATCAGGACATCCAGGCTATGATCATGATCAAACCTTCGGACAGTACCAATTTCAATTGGCTTTCTGTCAAGATGGCCGGTCAAAATTTACCGGAAGGAATTGCTTATCTGGAGAAAACCTGGAAACAGTTTTTGCCAATGTTTCCATTTGATTATCAATTCGTAGATCAGCAATTCGGGGAATTGTACCAAGCCGAACAGCGCCAGGGTAAAATGTTTATTGCTTTTGCCCTGCTGGCCATCCTGGTTGCCTGCCTTGGTCTGTTGGGACTTACGGCCTTTGTGGTCCAGCAAAAAGTCAAAGAAATCGGAATCCGTAAAGTATTGGGGGCGAGCACTGCATCCATTGTCGGTATGTTAAATAAGGACTTCCTGAAACTGGTCTTGATTGCCCTGGTAATTGCTTCTCCGATAGCATGGTTTCTGATGCACCGGTGGCTGGAGGATTTCGCCTACCGCATTCAAATTCCCTGGTGGGCGTTTCTCGTAGCGATTGTGGTTGCATCATTGGTTGCATCATTGACCATCAGTTTCCAAAGCATCAAGGCTGCGCTGGCCAATCCGGTGAAATCACTAAGAAATGAGTAAGCTAAACCTGACTGACTATGTTACGTACCTATCTTAAAATCGCCTGGCGCAATTGGCGCAATCAACGGTTTTACACGTTGATCAATACGGTTGGACTCGCTTTAGGCCTGACCAGCTTTCTGTTCATTTTTCTTTATGTGAACGATGAATTGAGTTTTGATCGCTCTTTACCCAATGCCGATCGGGTATACCGGTTCAATTTTATGGCTAAACTGGGTGATGAACTTGCCCATACGGCGGCCTCACCGAAACCTGCCGGTCCGGAGTTTATGCTACGGATTCCGGAAATCGAAACTTTTTGCCGCTTGCGCAAATGGGGCGGACACGTGGTGCATTTGGACAATCAATCGTTTAACGAAGAGGTCGTCTATGCCGATAGTACCTTTTTCCGGGTCTTTCCATTTCAGGTCATTGCCGGAGATCCTCGTACGGCATTAGAATCGCCTAGCTCTGTAGTGCTCACCCGGCGTGCGGCTGAGAAATATTTTGGTGATGAAGAAGCGCTGGGTCAACGCATCAAGATCGGTGATGATGACCTTCAGGTCACTGCCGTCATGCAGGATTTACCGAAGAATATGCATTACCACTTTGATTTTTTCCGATCCATGTCCGGTCTAAATCTGGAATGGGATAATGATTGGGGGAGTACCAATTATTACAATTATTTCCTGCTGCGTAAAGGGGCAGACCCGAAAGAGGTGTCCCGGAAGGCCACTGAAATCCTGGATGAACACCTGGCAAAGGTGATCAGGGATTATTTAGGAACCTCGTGGGAAGATTTCACGGCAGCGGGTAATTATGCAAATGCGGTGATTTTTCCAGTGAAAGACATCCATTTACACAGCAATCTGGAAGATGAATTGAGTCCAAATAGTGACAGCAAATACATTGCTATTTTTGGGATCATCGGATTGTTCATCCTGGGTCTGGCATGCATCAACTTCATGAATTTATCCAGTGCGCGTTCTACGGTTCGGGCCAAAGAAGTTGGGGTTAGGAAAACGTTAGGGGCCAGACGTGGTGAACTGGCATCACAATTTTTATTTGAAAGCAGTTTAATGAGTCTGCTAGCGCTCCTATTGACGTTCATCGCAGCTCCTTTTCTGCTGCCTTATTTTAATGCGCTGGCTGGTAAACAATTGGAATCCAGTATTTTATGGAGACCTTCTCTATTGGCTGAAGGTGTATTATTTGCGTTGCTTATCGGTTTGGTAGCAGGAAGTTATCCGGCCTTATTGTTATCCAGATTTCACCCGGTGCAGGTGTTGAAAAGCAATGTGACCAAGATCCGGAATGCATCAGGTTGGAATTGGACGGGATCCATTCGGAGTGCACTTGTGGTCTTTCAGTTTGTGACCACAACCGTATTGCTGGTGGGCGCGCTGGTGGTGAGTAAGCAGTTGCATTTCATCCAGAACAAAAAGCTGGGCTTTAATAAGGAGCACGTCCTGGTATTGCATGACCCTTATCTGGCAGGAGATAACATGAGCGCTTTTAAAGAGCAATTACTGCAATGGTCCGATGTGACCGCTGCAAGTGTAAGTGGTAATCTGCCAGTCAATACGTCTGACAACTCGGGAAGCACCATTCGGGGCAGAGTCATCGATCAGGAGCATACCACCTTATCCAATAACTGGTGGGTCGACTTTGATTATGTAAAAACAATGGGGCTGGAGATTGTAGCCGGCCGGGACTTTTCCACTTCAATCCGTACCGACAGTAGTGCAGTCATCATCAATGAAACCATGGCCCGCAGGTACGGGTATCCCCAGAAGGATGTTATCGGGCAGGAAGTGAATTTTATTCAGGATGAACAAAAGCTTGATATACACACCATTGTCGGCGTTGTGCGTGACTTCAATTTTGCCAGTCTTCATGACCGGATTGAGCCATTGGCCTTGTTCCGTGGTGTGAGCAGAAGTTATTTAAGTATCCGGCTGAACACCGATAATCTGGATCATTTTATCCATAACCTCCAGGATCTATGGGAGCGCATGGCACCGTCACAGCCATTTGTTTTCTCGTTTATGGACGAACGGTTTAACGCCTTATATGAGTCAGAAATCCGCATCGGAAATATCACCAATCTCTTTGCATTCCTGGCCATCCTGATCGCGTGTATGGGACTTTTGGGGCTGGCCACCTTTACCGTGCAACAGCGCACGCGTGAGATCGGCATCCGCAAGGTCCTGGGGGCATCGGTTCAGGGGATCGTGGTATTGCTTTCCGGCGAATTCCTGAAGCTGGTGATTTTGGCACTGGTGATCGCGACCCCGATTGCGTGGATCATGATGCACCGGTGGCTCGAAGATTTCGCTTACCGGATTGCGGTACCCTGGTGGGCGTTTTTATTGGCCGGCATCATCGCTATTTCGGTTGCTTTTTTCACCATCAGTTTTAACAGCATCCGAGCCGCGTTGGCTAATCCGACCAAATCATTGCATAACGAATAATGAATTACCTGGCACCTATTTAAAATCAGTAACCAATGTTTTACAACCACCTCAAAGTTGCATTTCGAACCATCTGGCGGCAGAAAGGCCTGAGTTTTATCAATCTGGTCGGCCTCAGTGTCGGTATTGGTTGCTTCAGTTTATTTCTGTTGTATGCGATCAATGAATTCAGTTTTAACCGGTTTCACCAAAATAAGGACCGCATATACCAGGTGGTCGTGTGGAGGCAGCCTGTAGGTAATCAGACAGAGGTTGGGTCGGGCACTTTTTTGCCCATGCCATTGGGTCCTGCGATGGAGTCCGAACTCCCGGGAGTAGAAAAAGCCGTACGTTATAAGCCTTCGTGGAAAAAAAGTTTTGTACGCGCTCATGGCCAACTGAGTCAGGCAGGAGTTACTCTGGTCGACACTTCATTTCTTTCGGTCTTCACCTTCCCACTCATTGAGGGAGAGATCGGGTCAGCATTGGATGACCCATATAAGATCATACTGACCGCAAAGACTGCGGATCGATTATTCGGGGACCGGCATGTTATCGGAGAGCAACTTCAGATTAAATTGGAGGATCAGTTTGAAACCTATACCGTTGGCGGCGTGGTCAAAGATATTCCATCCAATTCTTCCCTTCAATTTGAGATACTCAGCCCATTTTCCCGCTATCTGATGACTGATAATGGAAAGGCCGCCAAAGATGAATGGAACTGGTCCAATGGCGAAGCGTTCGTGATGCTGCATGCGAATAGTGATCTCGCTGGTCTGGATGGATCAGGAGTAGCCAAGCTGCAGGATTTCTACAACCGGCATTTCCCGGAAGAAGAAGCATTTCTTAGAAAAGAAGGGCTCTGGACCGGCGTAGGGGCTCCCTCCACGTACCGTCTGATGCCGATGGATGAGATGCATTTGGGTAAAGCACAATGGCTGAATGCCGCCGAGATGGACCCTGAGTTTATCTGGATTCTTTTATCGATAGCCGCTGGTGTACTGCTTATTGCCTGCATTAACTTTACCACACTCTCGATTGGGCGTTCTGCAGGCCGGGCGCAGGAAGTAGGGGTTCGGAAAGTACTGGGGAGCAACCGCAACCAATTGGTTCGGCAGTTTTTAGCCGAAGCACTGCTCATGAGTATTTTTTCTGCAGGCCTGGGATTGACGCTGGCTCAGTTGACTTTACCGTGGTTTAATACCCTTGCAGATCGTAACATACAGTTCTCGGTACAGTTGTATCCGGAGTTGGGTTGGTTAATTCTTGGTTTGATTTTACTCGTCGGTTTACTGGCCGGGGCATATCCTTCGGTGATTTTGTCCGGGTTTCGTCCGGTCGCCGTATTGAAAAGCAAATTACGGCTGGGAGGATTAAATTTCTTCTCTAAAGGCCTGGTCACAACCCAGTTTGTTCTGAGTGTCGGGTTAGCCATTGCCACGACCATAATCCTGCAGCAAGTGCATTATATGCAAACACAGAACCCGGGATTCCAGAAAGAAAATGTCGTAGTAGTCAAGGCCAGGGAAACAAATGCAGCGGAGATCTACCCCAAGTTCCGTCATCTGGCGATGCAAAATCCTGATGTCCTCTCCGTATCCAGTGCGGAGATGAGCTTTGGCCAGGACGAAGGGTATGCGTTCATGGGCTGGGAATACCACGATGAACAAAAAGAGACTTACCAGTATATTGTTGACACCAATTTTGTCGAGGCACTCGGAATGGATGTGGTGGCCGGTTCCAATTTTCTGCCGGGCATGGGGCAGGACCGGGTGATTATCAATGAAGCTTTTGCCCATAACTTCGGCTGGACGGCTAACGAAGCCGTAGGCAAAACAATTGATGGCTACAACGACACAAATGCACCCCCTCTGGTTCAGGGTGTTGTAAGGGACTTCCATTTTCGCTCGTTTCGGGAAAAGGTAGAGCCCCAGCTATTTTTACCTTACCAGCCAGGTGACGCGCATCCATACCAGTTTTTTATCCGGTTGCGAGCGGGCGATCCGGCGTCTGCATTGACCGTTTTAAACAAAAACTGGAAACAGATCGAACCTGATTTGCCCTTCAACTACAGTTTTCTGGATGAAGACCTCAACCGGTTTTATCAATCGGAATCCCGACTGGGAAAAATCATCGGATGGGCTGGGGGTATTGCCATCTTCCTGGCGTGCCTGGGGTTATTGGGACTCGTAGCACTGGCGGTTGTTAACCGTACCAAAGAAATAGGTATCCGCAAAGTTTTAGGTGCCAGTGAGCTGAGTATCGTGGAATTGCTTGCCAAGGATTTCCTCCGTCTGGTAGCCATTGCAGTCCTCATCGCCAGTCCCCTTAGCTGGTATTTTATGAGTAATTGGCTGCAAGGCTTTGCCTATCACATCAAAATGCCCTGGTGGGTATTTGCCAGTATTGGTGTATTTGCGCTGGCCATAGCCTTTCTCACCATTAGCTTCCATGGAATTCGCGCAGCTGTCGCCAATCCGGTGGACAGTCTACGCAACGAATGATCTTGTAGATAAAAGCATAAAGCAAAACCATGCTGAAAAACTATATAGCCATCCCCATCCGTAAAATAAGCCGGCACAAAGGACTTAACCTCTTGAATGTGCTGGGGTTAAGCATTGGCATCGCGGCTGTAATGCTGATCTATCAGATGATCAGCTATGAGCTGAGTTTTAATAAAAATTTTACGAATTATCACCGTATTGTCCGGATGGTTGGTGAGCGAAACAACCCGGAGAGCGGTCAGTCTTTCCAGTCGGGGCTTGCCACGGCTGCCATGATATCTGCACAGCAAACGGTACCCCAATTTGCGGCCAGTACCAGGGTTCGCCTCTACCGTCCTACCATTATAGTTCCGGGGGCAACCGATGGGGCACCGCTCAAAAAATTTGAATTGACAAGTCAGGATCTTGCCGTTTTTGCAGAACCTTCCTGGTTCCGGATTTTTGACAGTCAGCCGCTGGCCGGTGAACAAGCAACAGCATTAGTTGAGCCGGGGGCTGTGGTCATCAGCAGGAAATTAGCAGAAACTTGTTTTGATCGATGGGAGAATGCAACAGGTCGGACGATTCTCCTTGACAATGAGCCGATGACCGTACGTGGTGTGATGGATGATGCGCCGGCAAATTGCGACCTACCCGTACGAATGGTGATTTCTTACGCCACCTTATTAGCCAAGCCGGATAAATACGATTATATCGAGAATTGGGGGCGTAATCGGGGCAATGATCAGTTATATGCCCTCTTAGATGAAAATGCCAGCTTTAAAGCGGCCAACGATGCAGTTGGACAGGTCGGGGTCAAAGAGTATGCATCAGTATCCAATAGCCGGCAAATCGGTACAAACAGGCACTTTCTTCAGCCTTTAAGTGATCTCCATTTTGATTCCCGTTTCGGCAGTCCCGGAGGAAGGATGGTTGATCGAAGCCGGTTATGGATATTGGCAGCTATCGGGTTGCTGATTCTTTTTATGGGTTGTTTCAATTTCATCAATCTTTCCACTGCCCAGGCATTAAATCGGGCCAAAGAAGTTGGCGTCCGTAAAACATTGGGCAGCTCCCGGACCCAGCTTTTCTGGCAATTTATGAGTGAAACCGGAATGATGGTATTGTTTGCGGTTGGCATAGGTATATTAATTTTTTTGGTAGCGGAGCCACTGGTACAGAATATTTCCCAGTTACATGAGGTTGATCCCTGGTATGAGCAGCCCGCGACCTGGCTGTTTCTTTTCGGCCTGGTCCTGCTTGCTACCGGATTATCCGGATTTTACCCAGCCATGATCCTGACTGGATTCAAGCCTGTCCTGGCTATTAAAAATCAAACTGGAAATCATTCAAAAAGTGACCGTATTCGAAATGGATTGGTGGTGCTTCAATTTGCGATTGCCCAGGTATTGCTTATAGCGACCGTCATTTCGGTTCAACAAATGCGCTTCATCCAAAATACCGACCTGGGATTAGATAAAGACCTGGTTTATTTGTTCAGAGTTGCAAACACAGTGGAGACCCAAGCGAAATTTTCCACACTTAAACAGCGTATCCTTGGATTACCCGGTGTTTCTGCAATGACGATGACCAATCTTCCGCCATCATCAGAGGGTAGCTGGCAGACCAGCTTTACGGTAGGTCAAGGAAAAGAAGAGCAACCTTTTAATGTCACCTATTTATTTGGAGATGCTGATTTTCAAAAAACATTCGGCGTAGAGCTGTTGGCAGGTCGTTGGTACGGGCCATCCGATACGACGACTGGATACATCATCAATGAGACACTCATGCACAAAGTAGGCATAGCGGATCCTGAAGCAGCGCTTGGTGTACCCTTGCGGTTGGAAGGAGATCCTTTTTATCCCATTCTGGGCGTCGTCAAAGATTTTAATTCAAAACCATTGCAAGCCGGATACGAGCCAATGGTTATTGCTTCATACCGGGGTCTGTATGCCCTGGGAGGCGTTAAGCTAACCCCGGGACATATCGCTGCAACCACTCAATCCATCAAGCGTGTTTTCGATGAACTATATCCCGAACAAGTCTTTGTTGCTCGCTTTTTCGATGACATTATCGCCAATTTTTATGAGGCTGAAGACCGTTTTGCAGCTACTTGCAAAGGATTTTCCATGCTGGCTATTTTAATTGCTTGTATGGGACTGTTTGGCTTGGCCCTCCATTCTGCACAACAAAGAACTAAGGAAATTGGGATCCGGAAAGTACTGGGTGCCGATGCTTTCCGGCTGATCGGTCTTTTGACTGTTGATTTTTTAAAATTGGTCATAATGGCTTTATTGGTTGCCACGCCGGTAGCCTATTTCCTCATGGATAAGTGGTTACAAGGTTTTGTTTTTCATGTACCTATTCAATGGTGGGTGTTTTTCATAACCGGAGCCTTATCGGTGAGTATTGCTTTCATTACGGTAAGCTTTCAAAGTATACGTGCTGCCAGGACAAATCCCGTAAAATCCTTGCGAAATGAATAATAATCCAAATAACTGATTGTCCAGTGCCATAAATAAAACGCGAATGCATCTATTTCAATTAAAATTATTTTTTCGGAATTTATTCAAGCAGCGTGCATTTTCGCTGATCAATCTATCAGGCCTTGCACTAGGCATTACTTGCAGCCTTTTGATTTTTCTCTGGGTCGCAGATGAGCTCGGTTATGATAACTTTCATGAAAATCTGGATCGGCTCTATGTGGTAACCAGTAAGGAAGTCATGGATGGAGAGGAATTTGGCAGCTACGACACGCCCGGATTGCTTGGTGAAGAACTACCTGACAAATTTCCTGAGATCGAAATGGCCAGTAACTCAGCCTGGTTACAATTCATGACATTATCCGTAGGTGAGCGAACGATGATCTGGCGTGGTAATTATACAGGCGCTGATTTTTTCAATATGTTCTCCTATCCGGTCTTGGCAGGCTCCGTTGAAAAGGCTTTGGAGTCTCCTGAAAATATGATCATTACGGAGAAGATGGCTACCGCATTTTTCGGGAGTAATAGTGCTGCTGTGGGACAAGTCATCAAAGTTGAAAACAAATGGGACCTGAATGTTGCTGCCGTAGTACAGGACGTGCCAATCAATAGCTCTGCCAAATTTGATTTTATGTTGAGCTGGGAATTATTTAAAAAATTTAATTCCTGGATGGAGAATTGGCATAACAGTGGACCTTACACTTTTGTTCTGTTAAAGGAAAATACCGACGCTGCGGCATTAAGTGCCAAACTAAAGACATTTATTAAGCAGTACGACAAAAATTATGCAGCTAATGATCATCTGGAATTGGGGTTGCAGCCTTACGGGGAGCGTTACCTGCATTCAGGTTTTAAAAATGGCTATCTGTCAGGTGGCCGCATTGAATATGTCCGGTTATTTATTTTAGTAGCCTTGTTCATTTTACTTATCGCCTGCATTAATTTCATGAATTTAAGTACGGCTTATTCGCTTAAGAGGAGTAAGGAAATTGGAGTGAAAAAAGTGATGGGCGCCGAACGGATATCATTAATACGGCAATTTTTCCTGGAAGCCATACTTTTTTCACTATTTGCCACTCTTGCCGGTGTCATCTTGGTACAAATAATTCTTCCTTATTTTAATCAGCTGGTTTCAAAGCAGTTGCATTTACCGATCAGGGAGCCTCTATTCTGGGTATATATGGTGACCTTTAGCATGCTGACCGGAATCTTGGCAGGAAGTTACCCGGCTTTCATGCTATCCTCATTTAAGCCTATTTCCATCTTAAAAAACGATCTTAAAGCGGGCCTGTCAGGAGTCATGGTACGCAAAGGATTGGTCGTTTTCCAGTTTGTTTTATGTGTTGTATTTATGATCTCATCATTGGTCATTTCTGACCAGGTGAAATACATTTATACCACAAATATTGGCTATGACAAAAGTAATTTATTGTACATCCGTTTGAGAGGCGATTTGCTCAATCAGTTTCAGACATTTAAAGATGAGGCGTTAAAAATCCCGGGGGTCAAGCACATCAGCCGCATTTCACAGCGGCCGTTTATGATTGAAAACACAACCGGCGACGTCGATTGGGAGGGTAAAACGCCTAATACCAAACCACGCTTTTCGGAGGTTGCCATTGATGACGATTTTTTGGAGACCATGAAGGCACAGATGGTGTTGGGCAGAGGTTTTAGTGCCGCCTTCCGGGATACAGCGGGTTTTATTATCAATGAAAAAGCATTAAAGCAAATCGGATACGAAGATCCAATCGGTAAACCACTTACTTTTTGGGATACCAAAGGTACCATTGTAGGGGTGATCAAAGATTTTAATTTCAATTCATTGCATGAACCCATCGAACCCCTCGTGATGCGGAAAGCCCGCAGAAGGCAGGGAGGTTATGCCATGATCCGTGTTGAACCTCAAGCGACCGATCATGTCTTAAAAGACCTCGAAACGTTGAATAAAAAATTGAACCCGGCCTTCCCTTTTACCCACCAGTATGCCGATGAAGAATATATGGCCATGTACCAAAATGAATTGCTTACCAGGAAGCTATCCGGATATTTCACCTTCCTGGGTATTTTCATTGCCTGCATGGGATTGTTTGGGTTGGTCCTTTTTATGATTGAGCAGCGGACCAGGGAGATCGGAGTCCGGAAAATACTGGGGGCTTCTGTTGGACGTCTGGTCGGCATGATTTCCATGGATTTTATCCGGTTGGTTTGGATTGCGCTGGTGCTTGCTATGCCATTGGCTTATTTACTGATGGATCATTGGTTGCAGGATTTTGCTTTCCGGATTGGAATTTCCTGGCGGGCATTCGTATTGACCGGTGTTTTGACCTCATTTATAGCTTTCGCTACGATAGCATTTCACAGCATTAAGGCCGCCATGGCTAATCCCATAAAAAGTTTGAGAAATGAATAAATCAATAGTATTCCGTATGAAACCCAAAAAAGTCTTCTTGCTCGTCATTGGATTTTGTCTTGCAAGCGGAATGGTAAAAGTTTTTGGTCAGGAGACCATGTCGCTAAAACAAGTACTGATCGAACAATTAAAAACAACCCATGGGGACAAGGACTGGTTTGTTCCTGCAAATCTTGCTGTAGCCGGTTTGACCGCAGAGCAGGCAAATTGGGATGACGGGCAGGGCAACCATTCCATCGGGCAACTGGCAACCCATCTGATTTTCTGGAATGAAAGGATGCTCCAACAATTTCAGGGTAAAAAATTGCCTGCATTTGAAGGAGATAACCAGGAAACCTTTACACGGTTTAATCAGGCGGAGTGGGAAGCAACCATCCAAAAACTAGATGAAGTATTAACGGCATGGGAAAAGGCAGTACAAAATGCTGACGACAGTCAAGTAAATCAATGGGCATCAACCATAGCACATAT
>ERZ795053.385-NODE-385-length-56172-cov-9.604719_pt1 | contig 56172 bp, 42 predicted proteins | sample MGYA00375137_ERZ795053 | MGnify/ENA primary metagenome ERZ795053 (study PRJEB30182, sample SAMN05720284) | activated sludge metagenome | isolation source: Anaerobic digester | place: Hong Kong | collected 2014-12-17 ...
CGACGCAGGTCCGCCACCTGCGGGAGGATGACATCCTCGAGGTCGGTGGCGTAGGCCACGAAGGTGTCGGTGCTCGCAACCCGCCGCACGGGCGCATCGAGCCAGGCGAAGTGCTCGTCCGCGATCTTCGCCGCGATCTCGGCACCATACCCCCACGAGAGCGAGTCCTCGTAGGCAACGATCACCCGGTTGGTCCGGCGGACCGACTCGGCGATCGCCTCCCAGTCGACCGGCGAGAGGGAGCGGAGGTCGATCACCTCGACCCGCTGGCCGGTGGCCTCCTCGAGGTCCTTCGCCGCCTGCACCGCGCGCTGGACCACCGCCCCATAGGTGATGACGGTGGCATCGCTGCCGGGGCGCACCACCTTCGCCTTGCCGAACGGGATCATGAAGTTGGGCCCGGGGTAGGCACCCTTGTTGTAGGTCTGGCGGTAGAGGTGCTTGTGCTCGAGGAAGAGCACCGGGTCCTCGCAGCGGATGGCGGTCCGCAGCAGGCCCGCGGCATCGAGCGCGGTGCTGGGGCAGACGACGCGGAGCCCCGGCACGCCGGTGAACACCGCGGCACCGGTCTGGGAATGGTAGACCGAGCCACCCTTGAGGTAGCCGCCGTAGGTGGTGCGGACGACGACCGGGGCGCTGAAGGCGTTGTTCGAGCGCCAGCGCATCAGGGCCAGCTCGTCGCGGAGCTGCATGTAGGCGGGCCAGATGTAGTCGAAGAACTGGATCTCGACGACCGGCTTGAGGCCCCGGGTGGCGAGCCCGATCGCGCGGCCGACGATGTTCGCCTCGGCGAGCGGCGAGTTGTAGACCCGGTTGCTGCCGAACTGCTTCTGCAGCCCCCAGGTCACCTTGAAGACGCCGCCCTTCCCCTTCACCGCCTCGAGGTTGCCCTCCCGCGAGCAGTCGGCGACGTCCTCCCCGAAGATCACGATCCGCGGGTCGCGCGCCATCTCGTCGCGCAGGCAGCTGTTGAGGAGGTCCACCATCGTGGTCGGCGCCCCGCTGGTCTGCGGGTCGTCCTCGGTGTCGAACGGCTCGCCGGTGGGATCGACGTCGGGCGAGTAGACGAAGCGGGTCACGGTGTCGGTGGCCGGCTGCGGCGAGGCGAGGGCGATGTCGGTGGCGACCTCCAGTTCCTCCTCGACCTGCGCCCGCAGCAGCTCCAGCTCGGCCTCGGTGGCGACGCCCTGCTCCAGCAGCCACGCCGGGAAGGTGACCAGCGGGTCGCGCGCGGCCTCCGCCTCGCGCTCCGCCTCGGGACGGTAGTGGACCTCGTCGTCCGAGAGCGAGTGCGAGTACGGCCGGATCACGTGCGCGTGCACCAGCGCGGGCCCCTTGCGCTGGCGGGCATAGTCGTGCGCCTTCTGCAGCGCGGCCATCGACGCGAGCGGATCGCAGCCGTCGACCTCCTCGATCAGCAGGCCGGGGAAGGACTGCACCAGCTTGCTGATCGAGCCGCCGGCGGTGTTGACCTCGACCGGGACCGAGATCGCGTAGCCATTGTCCTCGATCAGGAACACCACCGGGAGCTTGAGGTTGCAGGCGCTGTTGAGCGCCTCCCAGAACTCGCCCTCGCTGGTGGTGCCATCGCCGGACGTGCAGAGCACGACCTCGTCGCCCCGGGTGAACTCCGCGAGCCGCTCGTCGCGGGACGCCCGCAGCCAGGTCTCGGCGGCGCCGACGGCCTGCAGGAACTGCGTCCCGGTCGGCGAGGACGTCGAGACGATGTTCAGGTCCTTGTGACCCCAGTGCGACGGCATCTGGCGGCCGCCCGAGTTCGGGTCGTCGGCCGCGCCGACCGCCGAGAGGAGCTGCTCGGTCGCGGTCATCCCGAGGCCGAGGCAGAGGGCGCGGTCGCGATAGTAGAGGTAGAACCAGTCGTGCGCGGCGCGGAACACCTTCGCGGCCGCGGCGAGGACCGCCTCGTGACCGGCCCCGCTGATCTGGAAGAAGATCCGGTTCTGCCGCTTGAGCTGGATCTCCTTGTCGTCGATCCGACGGGAGAGCAGCATGACGCGATAGAGGTCGAGGAGCTCGGACTTCTCGAGGCGGGGGGCGGAGCGCGCGCGCGCGGAGGTGCGAGTGGCCATCCCGAAAAGATGGCCGCGGCGCTGGGGTTCCGGAAGGGTTCGGCCGCCGCGGGCGGCGGGACCGCGCTAGGGCGCGGGCGCGGCCTCCGCGCGGAAGACGACCTGGCCGCCCACCACCGTGGTGCGCACCGCGGCGTCCCGGATCCGGTCCGGCGCGATCGTGCGCAGGTCGCGGTCGAGGATCACGACGTCGGCGAGCATGCCGGGCCGCAGCATCCCGCGTCGCGCCTCGGCGAAGGTCGCGGCTGCGTTGGCCGTGGTGTACGCCGTGAGCGCCTGGTCGAGCGAGATCCGCTCGGCGGGATACCACCCGTCCGGATGCGCGCCATCGAGCGTCTGCCGGGTCACGGCGGCCCAGATGCCGAGGAGCGGATCGATCGGCGCGACATACCAGTCGGAACCGAAGACCACGGTCGCACCGGCCTCGAGCAGGGAATGGAACGCGTAGGTGCCGCGGAGTTGCGGCTCGCGGATCCGCTTCGCGGCCCAGCGCCCGTCGTCGGCGGCGTGGTAGGGCTGCATCGAGGCGAGGATCCCGGCCGGCGCGAGCCGGGCGATCTCCTCGGGGCGCAGGTGCTGGGCGTGCTCGATCCGGAAGCGTCGATCGCGCGCGCCGTGTGCCGTGGCAATCGAATCGAAGATCGACACGAGCAGCGCATTGGCGCGATCGCCGATCGCATGGACCACCACCTGGAGGCCCGCGGAATCGGCGGCCCCGATCCAGCGACGCAGCGAATCCTCGGGCGTCACCATCAAGCCGCGGCTGCCCGGCTCGTCGAGATACGGATCGAAGAACAGCGCGGTGGTGGATCCGAGCGATCCATCGACGAAGCCCTTCACCCCGGCGAGGCGGATCCAGTCGTCGCCCGGGCCGTCCGCCGCCAACCGGTCGGCGACCCCGCGCCACGCGGCCAGCGGCGGATAGAACGCGGTGCGCAGGGTCTGGCGACCGGCCGCCCGGAGGCGCCGGGTGGCGTCGACCTCGAGGCCGGCCGAGACGGCGGAGACGGCCGCGAGCCCCTTGCTGTTGGCGTGCCGCATCGCGGCCGCGACGCCGGAGTCGGCCTGCGCCGGCGACGGGGCCGGGATCGCGGCGAAGACCGGCCCCATCGCCTCGTCCTTCAGCAACCCGGTCAGTTCGCCGTTGGCGTCCCGGACGATGGTGCCACCCGCGACCTCGGCCATCGAGCGGTCGAGGCCCGCGAGGGCGAGAGCACGACTGTTGGCGAGCGCCATGTGTCCGTCGAGTCGCTGGACGAAGACCGGGTGCTCGGGAGTGACCGAGTCGATCCATGCGCGGGTCGGGAGCTCGCCGCCCCAGTTCTCGTGGTCCCAGGTCCCACCAAGAATCCACTCCCCCGGGGCCTGGGTCCGGGCGAATGCGGCGATCCGGCGGATGAACTCCTCGGGTGTCGCGGCGTCGCGAAGATCGACCGAGGCGAGCTGCAATCCCCCATCGAGCAGGTGCACATGCCCGTCGGCGAACGCGGGCAGCACCATCCCGGCACCGGCGTGCAGCACTTCGGTCGTCGGCCCGACGAGGGCCGCGGCGCCGGCGGAGTCGCCGACGAAGACGATCGAGTCCCCGGCGATGGCGATGGCGTCCGCGGTCGGATGCTCGGGATCGCCGGTCCAGGTCGGCCCATGGATCACGAGGGTGGCCGGCGGTGATCCCGCCGCGCCGGCGCATCCGGCGAGGAGGAGCGTGATCGGGAGCAGGCGACGGGGCATGGGCACTCCGGTCAGCGGCGGGCGATGCGGCGGAGGGTCTCCAGCTTCTGGAGCGCGCTCGCGCCGGCGTCGGGGGCGGCCGGGGCCACCGCGAAGAGGTCCCGGATGTCGAGCAGGATCTCGAGCATGAGCTGGTCGCGCATGAAGGCGTTGTCGAGGTCACCCATCCGGGTTTCCGACCCCGCCTCGCGGGCCTTGTCGTAGGACTCGCGGTAGATCTGCTCGAGGTTGGCGAGGATGCGTTCGCGGGATCGCATGAGGTCCTTGGGCGTGAGGGAGGCGGCTCCCGGGTCGCTTGGAAGGTAGCCGCGAAGCGGGATGTGCGGACGGGGATAGGTTACGAGGATCGTCCCCTCGGCGCCGACGGCCCCCCGCTCCCACCTGGAGGACTCGTGTCCCACTTTCGTGTCGCCTCACTGCAATACTTCCTTCGCCCGGTCCCGACCTTCGCCGCCTTCGCCGATCAGGTGAACGCGCTGGTCGAGACGGCCGCCGACTACCGTGCCCGGCTGGTGGTGTTCCCGGAGTACTTCTCCGTCCAGCTGCTCACCCTCGGCGACGTCAAGCGACCGATCCGGGAGCAGGTCCGCGACCTGGCCCGCCAGGTCGATGCGGTGACGGAGGTGCTCGCCGACGCGGCCCGGCGCGAGGGGGTCTGGATCGTCGGGGGGACCATCCCGGTCGCCGAGGGGGACCGGATCCGGAACGAGTGCCGGGTGTTCGGCCCGGATGGCCGGTGGTCGCCGCAGCGCAAGCTGCACATGACCCGGTTCGAGAAGGAGGAATGGGACGTCGCCTCGGGCGAGGGACTCACCGTCTTCGAGACGGAGTGGGGCCGCTTCGCCGTGGCGATCTGCTACGACGTGGAGTTTCCCGAGCTGGCGCGCGCCGCGGCGCTGCAGGGCGCCGAGGTGCTGGTGGTCCCCTCCTGCACCGACGACCGGCAGGGATTCCTGCGGGTGCGCTACTGTGCCCAGGCGCGCGCCATCGAGAACCAGATGTACGTCATCACCTCCCCGACCGTGGGCTCGCTGCCGATGGTGCCGGCGGTCCACCTGAACTACGGCCAGGCAGCGATCATCACGCCGTGCGACTTCGCCTTCGCCCGCGACGGCATCCTCGCCGAGGGGAACATCAACCAGGAGATGATGGTGATCGGCGACCTCGACCTCGAATACCTGCGTCGCTCGCGCGAGACCGGCACGGTGCTCCCGCTGCGCGATGCGGCCTCGACCCAGAGCGTGCTCACCGGCACGGAGATCGTGCCGTTGTGACCTCCACGCGGCTCCGGGTGCGCCCGACCCGGGCGGAGGACATCCCCGGGATCATCGAGCTGAGCCGGCGGATCTACGGGCCCGACTCGGCCTGGGCGCCGGCGCAGCTGGAATCGCACCTGCGGCTCTTCCCCGAGGGGCAGTTCGTCGCGATCGCGGCCGACGAGGCGGGCGTCGAGCGGGTCCTCGGGATGGCGGGGTCGCTGATCCTCAAGTGGGAGCAGGCCCACCTCGATCGACCCTGGCGCGAGATCACCGCGGCGGGGATGTTCACCACCCACAACCCGGCGGGCCGGACGCTCTACGGCGCGGAGGTGATGGCGGATCCCGCCCGCCGCGGCCAGGGGATCGGCACCGCGCTGTACCGCGCGCGCGACAAGCTCGTCGCCCGCCTCGGACTGAAGCGGATCCGGGCCGGCGCCCGGCTGCGGGGGTACCACCGGGTCGCGGAGGTGATGCGACCCGAGAGCTACGTCGCCGAGGTGGTGGCCGGGCGACGCCGCGACCCCACCCTCTCCTTCCAGTTGCGGCGGGGATTCGAGGTCATCCGCGTCGTCGGGGGCTACCTCCAGCGGGATCCCGAGAGTCTCGGCTGGGCGGCGGTCATCGACCGGCTCAACCCGGCCGCCACCGACGCGGCGGATCGCGAGGCCGCCCGCCGCTGGCGCCGCCGGGTGGGGCTGCCCGACGCGGCGGGGTGAGTACCTTCCGGGCACGACACGCCGCACCGCCCATTGCCCCGGGGACGTCATGCCACTCGCCGACCATCAGGCCCGCGTGGACCGCTGGATCGCCCAGTTCGAGGAGGGCTACTTCGACCCGCTCACCAACATGGTCCGGCTGAGCGAGGAGGTCGGCGAGCTGGCGCGCGAGGTCAACCACCGCTTCGGCCGCAAGACCAAGAAGCCGGAGGAGCCCGATGCCGACCTCGGGATGGAGATGGCCGACATCCTGTTCGTCCTGATCTGCATGGCCAATCGCGAGGGGATCGACCTCGATGACGCCTTCGCCCGGATGATGCAGAAGGTCGAGCAGCGCGACACCGACCGCTGGACCCGCAAGACGCCCGCGACCCACGGAGAACAGTGATGCTGCACCGCACCGGATGGCTGGTGACCCTGGCGAGCGTGCTCGCCTGCGGTCCCAATCTCGCCCAGGAACCCGCCGACGCCTTCGCCGCGCGGGTCGATTCCGCGATCACCCGGAGTGACACCGCCCGCCTCGCGACCCTCGCGGCCCAGCGCTGCACCGCGGGCGACAAGGCCGAGCGCCAGACCTGCCTCGAGGACTACTTCCTCGCCCTCGCCGGCGAGGGGCGCGTCACACTCGCGCTGGGCGCCCTCGAGCGGCTGGGCACGGCGGAGGAGGACGTCGCGAAGGACGGCCACGGCTACACGCACGTCATCGGGATCAAGGCGTGGCAGCCGGGCGATGACGTCGCCGAGGTGTTCCGCTCGTGCACCTCGCTGTACCAGTCGGGCTGCTACCACGGCGTGATCCAGTCCTACCTCACCGCGTCCGGCACGGTCGATTCCGCGCGCGTGCTCGCGCTGTGCGACGAGATCGCCCCGCAGGGCACCGACAACTGGCTCCGGTTCCAGTGCATGCACGGCCTCGGGCACGGCCTCGAGATGGCCTGGAACTGGGACCTCCCGCGCGCCCTCGGCGGCTGCGACTGGCTCAGCACCGCGTGGGATCGCGACTCGTGCTACGGCGGGGCGATCATGGAGAACGCGGTGGCCTCCTCGCCGGGCGGACACCACACCGCCAAGCGGGCGCTCGAGCAGACGGGCGATGACCACGGCATGCACATGGACCATGGCGACCACGCGACCGGGGCCGACATGGGTGGCACCCCGTTCAAGATGCGGGACTCGACCGACGCGCTCTATCCGTGCAGCGTGCTCGACGCGCGCTACCAGCGGGCCTGCTACCTCGGCCACGGCGGCATCCTGCTGGCCACCGTCGACTACGACTTCGAGCGGGCCGCCGCGGCGTGCGACGCCACGCCGACCGAGGTCCGCGACGTCTGCTACACCTCGCTCGGCACCAATGCGAGCGGCGCCACGGTGATGGACGCCGCCCGGTCGATCAAGCTCTGCTCGCCGGGCGATCCGGCGTGGCGGAAGTGGTGCTTCGTCGGTGTCGTGAAGAACTTCATCGATGTCACCGCCGATCCCGCGAGCGGGATCGCCTTCTGTCGCGACGTGCCGGAGGGGGTCGATCGCGACGCCTGCTGGAATGCGGTGGGCGAGCAGCTCTCGGTCCTCTACACCACCGACCTCGACCGACGCAGCGCGGTCTGCGAGACGACGGGCGAGGGGGAGGCGCGCTGCCGGCAGGGCGCGGGGCTGTGGCCGAAGATCCCGCCGGAGGCGCTGCCGGCCGGCGGCTGAGGGCTATTCCCAGTCGGCCGGCTGCTCGCGGAGTTCGGTGAGGATCGCCAGGTAGCCGGCCAACCGCGACGCCGGGAGGTGCCCGGCCTCGACGGCCTCGCGCACGGCGCACCCCGGTTCGCCCCGGTGATGGCAGTCCGCGAAACGGCAGTCATCGACCAGCGGCCGGAACTCCGGGAAGCACTCCGCGAGGTCCCCCGGGTCGAGATCCCAGATGCCGACCTCACTGAAGCCGGGGGTGTCGACGACATAGCCACCCGCCGCGAGGGGGATCATCGTCGCGGTGGTGGTGGTGTGGCGCCCGCGGCCGACCTTCTGCGAGACGGCGCCCACCCGCAGCCCGAGCCCAGGCTCGATCGCGTTCAGCAACGAGGACTTCCCCGCCCCGCTCGGTCCCGTCACCACCGTCTCCGTCCCGACCAGCCGGGCCGCGACGGCGGCCAGCCCCGAGCCGAGGCGGGTACACGTCTCGAGCAGCGGGTAGCCGGTGGCCGCGAGATGGGCGCGGATCGGATCGGCCGGGGCGAGGTCGATCTTGTTGGCGACGACCAGCGCCGGCAGGTCGTTCGCTTCGGCGACGACGAGCAGGCGGTCGATCAACTGCAGGACCGGTTCCGGGTCGGCGGTCGCGACGACGACCATGACCTGGTCGATGTTGGCGGCGATGGGTCGTTCCCCGCGGCCCTCGGGGGTGCGCCGGGCGAGCAGGGAGGTGCGCGGCTCCACGCCGTCGATCCCCAGGATTTCCTCGTGAAGCGTGGCGGGATCGACCCGGACCCGGTCGCCGGCGACGGCGCGGTCACGGTCCCGCCGCGCCTTGCCGCGCAGCACCCCGAGCCGCTCGACCCCGTCGAGGAGGAGGCGATAGCTCCCTCCCTCGCGCGCGAGGACGACGGCGGTGGTCGTGCTCAGGCGACCTCGCCGCCGGTCGCGGCTGCGATCCGCTCCTCCAGGTGTGCCTTCACGTCATAGAGCGAGAGCGCCCCGAGGCGGGCCTCGGTGTCGGCCGGGCTCGCCCCGAAGGCGAGCCACTCCGTCTCGTGGTGTCCATCGGGCTCACTGCCGTCGGGTGCCCACCGCACGAACAGCAGCGCGCCGGGAAACCGCCCGCGCGCATCGGGCGCGTCGTCCACCCAGATCGCCACCGAATAGGCCCGACCGTCGGAACCCTCGAACGCCGGGGCGCGATCGTGCACGGCGACGTAGCCGGCGAGGGTGACCTCCTTCACGTGGAGCGCCTGCCCTCCTTGAGGATGTTGCCGACGATGAAGAAGACGTTGGCCGGACGCTCGGCGAGGCGGCGCATGAGGTAGGGATACCACTGGGTCCCGAAGGGGATGTACACCCGAAGTCGCCATCCCTCGGCGACCAGGGCGTCTTGCAGGTCTCGCCGGACGCCGTAGAGCATCTGGAACTCGAACCGGTCGGCCCCGATGTCGTGCGCCGTGGCGAACGCCTTGGCCCGGGCGATGATCGCCTCGTCGTGGGTCGCGAGGCCGTGGTAGGTCCCGCTCAGCAGCAGCCGCTCCATGAGGCGGACGTACTGGGCATCGACGTCGGACTTGGCAGGAAACGCGACGCTGTCCGGCTCGAGGTAGGCACCCTTGCAGAGCCGCACCCTGACGCCATCGGCCGCGAGGCGCTCGATGTCGGCCGTGGAACGCCGGAGGGCGGACTGGATGACGACCCCGACATGGGGACCGAGATCGCTGGCGAGTCGCCGGTGGAGGGCGAGGGTGCGCTCGGTGTACTCCGAGCTCTCCATGTCGAGCCGGATGAAGCCGCCGAGGTCACGGGCGAGCTCGACGACCTCGCGCACGTGGGCCTCGCAGCGTGCCTCGTCGAGGTCGAAGCCGAACTGGGTCAGCTTGAGGGAGGCGTTCACCTCGATGCCCGCCGCAGCCTGGGCGCGGAGGATCTCCAGGTAGGTGTCGCGGGCCGCCTCCACGTCGGCGAAGTCGCGCACGCTCTCGCCGAGGAGGTCGAGCGAGGCCGTGAGGCCCCGGGCGTGCAGTTCTGCGGCGGCCGCCACCGCCTCGGCGATGGTCTCTCCCGCCACGAATCGTGAGGCCATGCCCCGGGCGAGCGCGTTGCGCCGCACGAAATTGAAGATCGACTGGCGCTCGGAGAGCCAAAGCAGGGCGGAACGCATCATCGGCGGTGGCAGCCTCGGACGGAGGACGGGATGCGGGGGCCGTGGCCCCCGGAACGGCGTGAAAAGTAGCCGCGCGCCGGTGGCCCGGCTTGCGCCCAGCCGACGGGCGGGCAACACTCCGGGATCCCCAGGCATTCACCTCCACCGGGCGCCGATGACCGAGCCAGGCTACGCGAGGCACCTCGGACTCTTTTCCGCGACGATGCTGGTCATCGGCGGCATCATCGGGTCCGGCATCTTCCTCAACCCGGCGGTGGTCGCGGCCCGGGTCGGCACGCCCGGGCTGACGCTCGCCGTCTGGGGGCTGGGCGCCCTGGTGGCGATGATCGGCGCACTGGTCTTCGCGGAGCTGGGGGCCCGGCGCCCGCTGGTCGGGGGCGGGTACGCCTACCTGCGCGAGGCGTTCGGCCCGTTGTCGGGCTTCCTCTATGCGTGGGCCCTTCTCCTCGTGATCGCCACCGGCGCCGCGGCGGCCGTGGCGATGACCTTCGCAGGCTACGCCGTGTCACTGGTGGGTTGGGGCGCCGAGACCCAGCGACCGGTCGCGGCGGCCGCGCTCGTCTTCCTGACCCTGCTCAACATGCGGGGCGTCCGCCCGGCGGCGTGGACGCAGAACGTCTTCACGATCCTCAAGCTCGCGGCGATCGCGGTCCTCGTGGGCACCGCCCTCCTCGCCGCGCCGACGCCCGGCGCCGCCGAGATCGGCGTGCGCCCGGAGGGGTCGGCGGTGATGATGCTCGGGGCGGCACTGGTGCCGGTGCTCTTCGCCTTCGGCGGCTGGCAGCAGACCAACTTCGTCGCGGGCGAACTGATCGCCCCCGAGCGCAACCTGCCGCGGGCCCTGGTGATCGGCGTCGCGGTGGTGGCGATCACCTACCTGCTCGTCAATGTCGCCTACCTGAAGGCCCTCGGCGTGGTGGGGCTGGCGACGAGCATCGCCCCCGCGGCCGACACGATGGCCCACGCCGCCGGGAGCGGCGGGCGCACGCTGATCGCCGTGGGCATCATGGCCTCGACCTTCGGCTTCCTGAATCTGGTGATCCTCGTCTCGCCGCGGGTGTACCAGGCGATGGCGAGCGACGGCCTTTTCTTCCGGCGCTTCGCCGCCCTCCATCCGCGCTGGCGGACACCGGTGGTCGCGATCGCATGCCAGGGCGCGTGGGCCGTCGTCCTGCTCTATTCCGGGACGTACGGCCAGCTGCTGGACTACGTCGTCTTCGCCGACTGGATCTTCTTCGGCCTCACCGCCGCCGCGCTGTTTGCCCTCCGGCGACGCGACGGCGACCGGCCGGTGCCGTTCCGGGTCCCGCTGCACCCCTGGACCACCCTGCTCTTCGTGGCGGCGGCGATCTACGTCGTCATCGGCTCCATCAGCTCGAATCCGCGCAACGCCCTGTACGGGAGCGGCCTGCTGCTCCTCGGCGTTCCCGTCTTCCTCCATTGGCGCCGCCGCGCCCCGGTGACATGACCTTCACGCCCACCACGATCATCGAACCGTTCCGGATCAAGAGCGTCGAGCCGATCCGCCAGACCACGCGCGAGGAGCGCGCCGCGGCGCTCGCGGCGGCGCACTACAACCTGTTCCTGCTCCGCGCACGCGACGTGCTGATCGACCTCCTGACCGACTCGGGGACGGGCGCGATGTCGTCGGCGCAGTGGGCGGGGATGATGCGCGGGGACGAGTCCTATGCCGGGGCGGACTCGTTCTACCGCTTCGCCGAGGGCGTGCAGGAGATCACCGGACTGACGCACGTGATCCCCACGCACCAGGGCCGCGCCGCCGAACGGATCCTCTTCGGCACGCTGGTGAATCCGGGGGACATCGTCCCGAACAACACCCACTTCGACACGACCCGGGCGAACGTCGAGGCGCGCGGCGCCACCGCGCTCGACCTGCCGATCGCGGAGGCGCGGACGCCGGCGCTGGAGCATCCGTTCAAGGGGAACATGGACCTGGCCGCGCTCGAGCGCGTCCTTCGCGAGGACGGTGCCCGCGTGCCGCTCGTCATGGTGACGGTCACCAACAATTCGGGTGGCGGCCAGCCGGTGTCGCTGGAGAACCTCCGTGCGGTGGCGGCACTCTGCCGGGCCGCGGGCAAGCCGCTCTACCTCGATGCCTGCCGGTTCGCCGAGAACAGCTGGTTCATTCGCGAACGGGAGCCGGGGTGGCATGATGCCACGCCGCGCGAGATCGCGCGGGCGATGTTCGCGGAGGTCGACGGGGCGACGATGAGCGCCAAGAAGGACGGGATGGCCAACATCGGCGGGTTCCTCGCGATGCACGACGACGATGTCGCCCGTCGCTGCCGCGACAACCTCGTCCTGACCGAGGGCTTCCCCACCTACGGCGGGCTGGCCGGCTACGACCTCGAGGCGATCGCGGTCGGGCTGAACGAGGCGCTCGACCCGGATTACCTGCGCTACCGGATCCGCTCGGTCGCCTACCTCGCCGACCGGCTGGCGACGATCGGGGTGCCGACGATGCGGCCTCCCGGCGGGCATGCCCTCTACCTCGATGCCGCGGCGATGCTCCCGCACCTGACCCCGGCCCAGTACCCGGCCTGGGCACTCTCGTGCGCCCTGTACCTGGAGGGTGGGATCCGGTCGGTCGAGATCGGCTCGGTGATGTTCGGGCAGCAACCGGATGGCTCCGAGCGGCCGGCAGCGATGGAGCTGGTCCGCCTCGCCTTCCCGCGCCGTGTCTACACCCAGAGTCACGTCGACTACCTGGCGGAGGCCCTGGCCTACGTGCACGAGCGGCGCGCGAGGATCCCGGGAATGCGGATCGTCCAGCAACCGCCGGCCCTGCGCCACTTCACGGCGCATCTCGAGCCGATCGGTGGCACGATGCTGGCGGAGTGAAGCCGCCCATGGGTCCCCGGCCACGCCAGTCAGCTTCGCCAGCCGCCCCAGCCGCGAATCCGGCCCCGCGCCCGCCGCGGGGACAGGCCGTGCTCTGGTGGCTCGCCGTCGCGTACGGCGTCCTGCTGCTCTGGGCCGATCTCGGTCCGTCCACGGGCCCGCTCGCGGTCCTGATCGCGGACTGGATCGCCTACGTCCCGATGCTGCTCCTCGGCGCGGCCGTGGTCTGGCGCACCGCGGCCGTGGCCCCGCTGGAGCCCGAGACCCGCCGCAGCCTTCGCATCTTCGCGATTGCCCTCGTCTGGTGGACCCTCGGGAACATCGGGTACACCTGGACCTACGTCGCCCGTGCGGCGGGTCCTGAGGCATTCAGCGTCGGCGAGCCGCTCTTCCTCATTGGCTATACCCTGCTGCTGGTCGCCCTGCTGCAGCTCCCGCGGCGACGTCCCCGCAGCTATCGCGGCTGGCACGCGATGCTGGACACCCTCATCGTCGTCGTGGGCGGGGCGGCGCTGGCGTGGGACCTGATCATCGCCCCCACGGTCCAGGATGGCGCGGGCCCTGTGCTGCTGGCGACGCGGATCATCTACCCGTTGTTCGGCACGGCCTACCTGCTCGCCGTCAATGCGGTGCACAGCGGCGGCGGGCCGCGGGAGCACCGCCGGGCGTGGCGGATCCTTGCGTCGGCGGTCGTGGCCTTCGTCGTGGCCGACGGGTTCTACCAGCTGATCAACTTCGGGGCGAGGGCCCCGACCTGGTTCTGGTGGGTCTCCGACGGGCTCTACACCGTGGCGTACCTCGGGTTGTTGCGGGCTGGCTGGGCCTACCGTGAACCCGACACGGAGCCGCCACCGGCGGACGCGATCGAGGCGCGGGCGCTGTCGCCCCTTCCGGTCGTGGTCGTTGCGGGCGTGCTCGCCCTGCTGGTGATCCGAGCGTCATCGGAATGGGTGTCGGGGGTGTCCGAGCTCGGGCTCGCCCTCGTCCTCCTGCTTGTGCTGATGACGTTGCGCCAGCAGCTCGTCTCGCTCGAGAACGAGCGCCTGGCCCGGGCGCGCCTGGACCGCGAGGGCGACGCCCGCGCCGCCGCCCTGCTGCGCCACGCCAGTGACTTGGTGCTGCTCACCAACGGTGCCCGGGAGATCCGCTTCGCCTCCCCGAGCGTCGCGCCACTCCTCGGGCTCGACCCCGGGCAGCTCGTCGGCCGCCCGATCGAGGGACTGATCGCCCCGACCGACATCCCGGTGCTCCGCGCGACCCTCCGCGAGGCGGGGCAGGGCGCCGGGCGCAGCCCAGTGACGCTCCGGTTCCTGCGGGCGAACGGCACCTACGGCGAGCTCGACGTCATCGTCACCGACCTGACCCGTGAGCCCGCCGTCGAGGGACTGGTCCTGGTCGGCCGGGACCTCACCGAGCGGCGGGCCCTCGAGCGGCGACTGCAGCAGGCCGAGAAGATGGAGGTCGTCGGGCGACTCGCCGGCGGCGTCGCGCACGACTTCAACAATCTGCTGACCACCATCCTCGCCGAATCCGAGCTGCTGCTCGACGATCCGCAGGCCCCCGCTGAACTCGACACGATCCGCAAGGCGGCCGAGCTGGGCGCGGGGCTGGCCAGGCAGCTCCTCACCTTCTCCCGTCCACAGCTCCCCTCGGCGCGTGCGGCCGATGTCAACGAGCTGGTGTCAAGCTGCCTGCGGCTGCTGGGGAAGGTCGACACCGCGATCACGGTGGAGTCGCACACCGCCCCGTCGCTCCACCGCGCCTTCATCGACGAGCAGCAGGTCCAGCAGGCGATCCTGAACCTCCTCTTCAACGCGCGTGACGCGATGCCGAACGGCGGCACGCTCACCCTCAAGACAGAGGACGTGCGCCTCGACCACGCCCTGGAGCACACGGTGCTGCCGGTCGCGGCGGGGGAGCATGTCCGGGTCACCATCAGCGACACCGGCGTCGGCATGGAGCCGGAGGTCTTCCAGCGGGCGTTCGAGCCGTTCTTCACGACGAAGCCGGCCGGCAAGGGATCCGGGCTCGGGCTCGCGAGCGTGCTGGGCACCTTGCGACAGCACGGGGCGGGGCTGGATGTCGCATCGCAGCCAGGCCGTGGCACGCGGGTCGAGGTGTACCTCCCTCGCGAGATCGGCCCGCTGGAGGGGGCCGGTACCGCACCCCACCTGCGCGGCGACGACCTGCCGCTCGGGACCGAACGGGTGCTCGTGGTCGATGACGAACCGGCGGTGCTCGACGTGACCCGCCGCAGCCTCGAGCGATTCGGCTACACGGTCCGGGCGGTCGCCGACGCCGATTCGGCCGCGCGGGTCCTGGCGGGCGGGTGGGTGCCGGACATCCTCGTCACGGACGTGATCATGCCCGAGGTCAGTGGCCCCGAACTGGTGGCGCGACTCCGGCCGACCTGGCCCGACCTGCCGGTGCTGTTCATCTCCGGGTTCACCGGGGAGGAGCTGTCCAGCCGGGGCGACCTGGCGGCGGGCGAGGCGTTCCTGGCGAAGCCCTACACGCCTGTGGAGCTCGGGCACCGGGTCCGCCTGCTCCTCGACGGCCGGGAACCCGGCCTGCCGGGGACTGGCGAAAAGTCGGTCGCCGTGCCTATTTCCTGACATCGGCTGCGCCAGTCGGCGCGCCTCGTGCCCGCCCCGTCAAGGGATCGTGAGCGACGACGCCTGCGCGGCAGCAGCGCGCAGGGCCCCCGGAAGTCGAACCAACCCTGCATCTCGTACGCCGGTGGTACGAGGGCAGCCGCCTGTGAGCGGCGCCACTTCTTTCCCCGACCCAGGATGATGATGGTCACTCGTCCCTGCAGCGTTTCGCTGCCCAGGCCCGTTCCCGTGACATGCCGATCCACCAGCCGTTCCGTCGCCGGAGCGCAGCCATGAGCGAATCCCGTGGAGGGCGGCCGCCGCGTCGACGGGGTGGACGCGGGCGGGGCCGGCGGCCCCGCGGCGGTGGCAACCACAATGGGGGTGGTGAGGGACAAGGCGGCGGCGCGGCGGTCCGGGAGGCGCCGGCCGACTGGGAGCCCGGGACCGGTGTCGCGGCAAGCGGGATCCTCGAGCTGACCGACCGGGGTGGCGGGTTCCTCCGCCAGCGCAGCACGAGCTACCTGCCGGGCCCGGAGGACATCTTCGTCCCCCAGTCGATCATCCAGCGCTACAAGCTCCGCCCCGGTGACGAGATCGAGGGTGAGGCCGGCCCGCCCCGTGGCGGGAAGGCGCCAGCGCTTGCGCTGGTCCAGACGATCTGCGGCCTCACGCCCGAGGAGTGTGCCGGGCGGCGGGATTTCGCCCGCCTCACCGCGATGCATCCGAGCGAGATGCTGCACCTCACCCCCGCCGGTGGGTTCAAGCGGGGCGAGGATGTGACGCCCGGCCTGATCGACCTCCTGGTGCCACTGGGCAAGGGGCAGCGCGCCCTCGTGGTCGCTCCCGCGAAGGCCGGCAAGACCACGCTCCTGACCAACATCGCCCGCGGCATCGCCCGCAACCATCCCGACGTGCACGTCTACATCCTCCTGGCCGACGAGCGGCCGGAGGAGGTGACCGAGATGGAGATGGCGAACGTGGGGGAAGTGATCGCCTCGAGCTTCGACCACGGCGCCGAGCGGCATGTCGCGGTCGCGGAGATGACGCTCGAGCGCGCCCGTCGCCGGGTCGAACTGGGCCAGGACGCGGTGATCATCCTCGACTCGCTGACCCGCCTCGCCCGCGCCTACAACAACATCGACCGCGGCAGCGGCCGGACGCTGTCCGGCGGCATCGGCGCCGAGGCGATGGAGCGGCCGAAGAAGTTCTTCGGCAGCGCCCGGATGGTCGATCCGGCCAAGGGGGGCGGCTCGCTGACGATCATCGCCACCGCGCTGATCGACACCGGCTCGCGCGCCGACGAGGTGATCTTCGAGGAGTTCAAGGGCACCGGCAACGCCGAACTGGTCCTGTCGCGCGAGCTCGCCGAGCGGCGGATCTTCCCCGCGATCGACGTCTCGGCCAGCAGCACCCGGCGCGAGGAGCTGCTGCTCGACCCCGAGACGCTCAAGCGCGCCCATGAGCTGCGCGCCACCGCCGCCGAGCTCCCGCTCAGCAAGGCGATCGAGCTGGTCCGCGAGATGCTGCAGCGGGGGTTGGTGACGTAGCGCCTCGGGCGGCCCCGTCATTGCGAGGTCCGCAGGGCCGAAGCAATCCCGGGGCCGCCTGCGGCGCGCTACGTCACGAACTCGTGCAGCAGGCCGTGGAAGTGATGGACCCCGTTCTCGCGCGCCGCGGAATAGCGCCCGCGGTCGTAGACGCGTGAGCGCAGGTTCCGCTGGACCCGCTCGCAGATCGCGATGTCCTCGTCCTGGATCTCGTCGCTGAAGGCCAACCGACGACTCCATCCCGGATCCGCCGCGAGGTCTGGCGGCGGCGCGACCGCGAACCACTCGAACACCACCTCGCAGGTGCCGACCCCGCGCGGCAGCACCACGTTCGTCTGCAGCTGCCCCTGGTAGATGTTCAGCATCAGGTTGGGGAAGAGCCAGTAGTACTGGGCGTCGTCGTCACCCGGCGTGGGGACGTACGCGCGATCCGGGTCGTGGCCCTGCCGCAGCGGCGCGTGCTGCAGCGACCAGTAGCGGTGCGGCTCGACCCGGTAGGCGTCGTAGTCGAGCTCCCGATGCAGGCCGGGATGCACGACCGGGAGGTGGTAGCCCTCGAGGTAGTTGTCGACGTACACCTTCCAGTTGCACCCCACCGTCCAGGACTTCCGCAGCACGGGCTGCATCGCCTCGGGCCTGAACCGCGCGGTCCGCTCGGGAATCCCGTCGAGGAACACCTCCAGCGGCGGCGCCTTCAGGTCGAGGTTCGCGAACACGAGCGGACCCCAGGTGGCGACCTGCACCGGCAGCAGGCGCATGGCGTCCGGATCGAAGCCGGCGGTCCCCTCCATCTCGGGCGCCCGCAGCAGCGAGCCGTCGAGCCGGTAGGTCCAGCCGTGGTAGCGGCACTGCATCGTCTGCCGTCGGCCGCAGCCTTCGGCGACCGGTCCGGCGCGATGGAGGCAGATATTGTGGAACCCCCGCAGTGTCGTGCCGTCGCGCACGATCACCAGTGCCTCGTCCCCGATCTCCGCGGTGAGGTACTGGCCCGGCTCGGCGACGTCCGCCGTCCGGCCGACGGCCTGCCAGGTGCGGCCGAAGACGCGATCCTCCTCGAGGGTGAGGAACATCGGATCGGTGTAGCAGCGCGCGGGGATCGTCTCCGCCCGCGTGATGTCGGGATCGAACGGGAAGAGTCGCGACACGCTCAGAGTCCCAGGGTGAGCGCCGCCAGGATCCCGGCGATCCCGACGGCGGTGGTGAGCAGCCAGCCGCCGACGGCGAATCGCACCCAGCGCTGGTAGGGGACCCCCGCCGCGAGCAGCACCGCGAGCAGGGCGCCGTTGGTCGGGGTGAGGAGATCCATCAGCCCCGCACCGGTCTGGTAGGCGAGGACCGTCGCCTGGCGCGAGAGGCCGATCAGGTCGGCGAGCGGGATGAAGATCGGCATCGTCAGCGCCGCCTGGCCCGAGACGCTGGAGACCGGGACGTGGATCAGCGCCTGCACCGGCACCATCGCCAGCGCCGAGACGGTCGGGCTCACCCCGCCGAGCGGGGTCGCCATGGCATGCAGGATCGTGTCGATGATGCGCCCGTCGCTGAGCACCAGCGAGATGCTGCGGGCCAGGCCAACGAGGAGGGCAGCGGGGAGCATCGCCTGGGCCCCCTCGAGCAGGGTCACGGTGGTACCGTCCGCCCGGAGCCCGCTGAGCAACCCGACCGCGATCGCCCCCACCAGGAACGCTCCCGAGAGCTCGTTGAACCCCCAGTCCCATCGCAGCGCCCCGACCACGTAGCACCCGAGCGGCAGGAGCAGCAGCGCGAGATTCAGCACGTCCCGCCCGCTGGCGGCCTCGAGCACGGCCTCGGGACTGCCGGGCGCGTCGTGGTCATGGCGTCGCGCGTGGCGCAGCAGCCAGGCGGTCCAGACCGACAGCCCGACGGCCCACATCGCGAGCCGCAACCCACCCCCCTGGAGGGTCGGCAGCTCCGCGAGGGTGAGGGCGACGCCCGCCTGGAACGGGTTCGTCGGCCCGAACGCCGACCCCACGACGGCGGCGCCGGCCGAGGCACCGACCACGGTGATGGCGTCGACCCGCAATCGCCGCCCGAGCACGAGGAGGGCCGGCACCATGGCGATGATCTCCTCCTGCATGTTCTCCAGGGCGCCCATCGCCCCGAAGAACAGCACCAGCGCCGGGATCGCGAGCCGCTCCCGACCCTCCAGCCGCGCGACGAGCCCGCCCAGCAGGCGACCAAGACTTCCCACCTTGTCGAGCAGGAAGAACGCGGCGCCGACGAAGAGGATCGTCGCGATCACGTCGGCGCCCTCGACGAATCCCCGCGGGACCGCGACGGCGACCCCGAACGGACCGACCGGGGCGGCCGGCGCGGGTGCATAGGTTCCTGCCACCGCCACCGTGCGACCGGTCTCCGGATCGACCGCGCGCTCGTAGGCGCCCGCCGGGACGATCCAGGTCAGCGCCGCCGCGAGGGCGACCCCGATGACGAGCAGGACCACCGGGTGCGGCATCCGCCATCGACTCATGCGCGGCCTCCGTCGGGTGGCAGTGGCTGGCCGTCCGGCCGGATGCGCGACGGTCCGTGCTCCCTCGCGGGATTCACGGACCGTGCGTCAGGCGCGGGGTGACCGACGGGCTCAGCCGCCCTGGCTCGACGGCGGCACCATCCCCTTCATCCGCATGTAGGTGACGATGTTGCCGTAGTGCTCGGCGTTGTGCGCGATGTTGAAGGCCATCACCCAGGTGACGTCGCCCTTGGTCCCGAAGAAGGTGATCTCATCGTGGTGATGCTCCGCCGCCCAGGCCTTCGCCTGGTCGCAGTAGGCCTTCGAGGCCTTGAGTCCGGCGATGATGTCCGCGCGGCTCGCCTGCTCGTAGTTCATCGCCTGCGGGCTCTCCTTGCCCTGCACCCCCGAGCAGAACATGAAGTTCGCGTTGGCGACGTGGCCGAAGAGCTCCCCCATCGAGCGGACCTCGGGGGTCGGCTTGTAGCCGTAGTCGGCCTCGGGGACCTGCTCGGCGGCGGCGATCACCCAACCGAGGAACTGGTCCTGCAGCTTGCTGATGGAGGTGACCGGATCGGTGTGGTTCATCTCGTGGTCCTGCGCCGCGAGCGGGGCCGCCACGCAGGCGGCGGCGAGGAGGGCAACGACCTTCGACATCGGGGACTCCCTGGTGTGGTGAAATCGCGTGGGCGGCCGGGGCGGCCCACGATGGCCATCCTGCCAATCTACCCGCCGACGCGCTTGACCGTGAAGCCGCGCTTACCCAGCTCTGTCACGAGCAGGTCGCGATGGTCGCCCTGGATCTCGACCCGGCCATCCTTGACCGTCCCCCCCGAGCCACAGCGCTTCTTGAGCGCGGTGGCGAGCTCGGCGAGTGGCGGACCCGAGAGCCCGAGGCCGGTGATGACCGTGACCCCGGCGCCCTTGCGACCCTTGGTCTCGCGGGCGACGCGGACGATCCCGTCGCCGCGCGGGACCTCCGGCTCGGCGGGGCAGGCGCATGCCGCGAGGGGGCGGCGACAGGTGGGGCAGGTGCGGCCCAGCTCGGTGGAGTACACGAGCCCGCCGCGACGGCCAGGCTTCATCCGGTGATCACCTCCCGATCGGGGGCGTGGCCCGTGGTGACGAGTTCGGCCGCGGCCCGGCCACAGATCGCTCCCACGACATTGCCGGTCCCCGAGTACCCCCCGATGGCGATCACCCCGGGCCGGACCTCCTCGAACACCGGCAGCCCCGTCGGGGTGTAGCCGACGACACCGGCCCAGCGGTGGGTGATGGGTGCGGCCACGCCGAGCTGCTGGCGTAGGTGGGCCTCGAGCAGCGACTGCACCGGCTCCGCGGGTTCGGCGAGATCGGTCCACTCGGCCTCCCCGCCGCGATCGCGCATCCCGCCGAGCGCGATCCCGCCGTCGGGCAACTGCTGCCAGTAGTCGTACCCCCAGCGGGCGTACACCGCGAAGCGGGTGCGATACTCCGCGGTCGGCGCGGTGGCGAGCATCTGCAGCCGCGCGCTGCGCACCCGGCCAGCGAGTTCGGGAAGCACCTGCTCGAGTCGACCATCGACGGCGACGATCACCGCGCGGCAGTGCACCGTCCCCGCTGACGTCCGCACCATCGTCCCGCTGATCTCCAGGGCGGCCGAGTCCTCGTGGAGGGTCGCCCCGCGCTCGAGGGCCCGGGTGGCGAGCAGCCGGCAGCGGCGCATGGGGTGGAAGACGCCGTCGGTGGGGATCAGCAGGCCCGCGCCCTCCGGCCCGTCGTACCAGCGCGCGGGGAGGTGGTCGGCCTCCATCGCGGCGAGCTGCGCGCGACAGTCATCGAGTTCCTCGGCGTCGGCGGCAATCCGCAGCGAGCCGTCCCGCCGAATCGCGTCCGGGGTCTCGGCCGTCATCCGCTCGAGTTCGGCCAGCGTGCGGTGGTACAACGCAAGCGCCCGGTCGTGACCCGCGGTCCGTACCGCATCGTGATGGAAGTCGGCCGGGCCGGCGAGCAGGAAGCCGCCGTTGCGGCCCGCCGCGCCGCCGGCCACGCGGCCGGCGTCGAGTCCGACGACCCGCTGGCCCCGCTCGAGGAGGCCGCCGATCGCCGCGAGTCCTGAGCCCCCGAGCCCGACCACGCAGGTGTCGCAGTGCACCTCGCCCCGGAGCGGCGGCAGTGGTGTCCAGGGCGCGTCGTCCCAGACCGGCGGCGGGGTGGTCAGATGATCCCCACTCGCCCCTTCACCGAGGCGATCAGTGGCGCGGGATCGTACCCGACCCCATCCTTGAAGACGACCCGCGTCCGCTGGATCACCGAGCCGTCCGCGGTCAGGTCGCCCTCGAGGACCACGAGATCGGCCAGCTTGCCGACCTCGATCGTGCCGAGATCCTGTTCGATGCCGAGGATGCGCGCCCCGTTGAGGGTCATGATCCGGACGACCTGCGCGGGCGTGAAGCCGGCCTCGAGGAGCAACTCGTAGTTGCGCTGGTCCCCGAAGCCCGGGAGCGCCCCGCCGATGCCGGTCGGGTCGACGCCGGCGGCCAGCAGTCCACCGGCATCATGGAAGGCCTTCTCGAAGGCCATCGCGTTGTGGAGCATGGCGGTGGTGAGGACCGGATTCGGGTTCTCGTCGATGACCTTGCGCTGGGCGAGGTAGGCCTCGCGCACCTCGGGCGCCATCGCCTCGATCATTCGCGGCTCGCGCGAGCCGCGTCCCGGGAACGCCATCTCGTAGACCGCGAGGGTGCTCGTCATGGGGACACCGCGGCGGATCATCACCTCGATGGTGCGGCGCCAGGCCTCGGTGTCGGGCGAGGCGTTCTCGGACCGCGTGCTGATCGCCATCAGCGACCCGCTGCACTCGTCGGGCACGCGCCCCGGATCGAAGTCACTGGCGGTGAACAGCCCATGCTCGAGGTTGTCGATGCCGAGCGCGACCGCCTCCTGGAACGACACCGAGCAGAGGTGGCCGGTGACCTTCATGCCCCGACGATGCGCCTCCTCGATGGCGGCCTTGAGGTCCTCGCCCCGGATGGTGGTGTAGGCCTTCACCCATGTGGCGCCCTCCTCCCCCCAGTACGCCACGAATCGCCGGGCCTGCTCCGGCGAGTGCACCTCGGCCATGTAGCCGCCCCCGCCACCGGTCACGTACGGTGCGGTGACGTGGATTCGCGGCCCGGGCACCTCGCCGCGATCGACCTGGGCCTTGACGTTGATGTCCTGGTACGGGGCGTTGCTGCCGGTCGTCCGGATCGTCGTGACGCCGCTGGCGAGATAGAGCCGGGTGGACGAGACGGTGGCGGCCACGCGACGGCCACCCGGGGCGGTGTAGAACATGTGATCGTGCATCCCCACGATCCCGGGGATGACGGTGTGGCCGGCGAGCGGCATGACACGCGCCCCCGCCGGGATCGCCACGTCCCCCGCCGCGCCCACGGCGGCGATGCGACCCTCGCGGAGCACGATGACCTGGTCGCGCCGCGCGGCGGCACCGGTGCCGTCGAGCACGGTGACGCCGGTGAGGGCCACGACCGGCTCGGTGACCGACACGAAGCGCTTCGTGAAGTCGCCGAGCTGGTCAATGCGCTGGGCGGCGACGGGCGCGGCGAGGACGAGGGCGAGGGAGCAGCTCCCGAGGGTGCGCAGCATCATTCCTCCACGACGAAGGTGGTCATCATCCCGCTCTCGACATGCTCGGCAATGTGACAGTGCAGCATCCAGCGGCCCGGGTTGTCGAACTCCACGAGAATGTCCACCGTGCCTCCGGCTGGCAAGAGGATGGTGTCCTTCCAGGCCCAGGTGGTGGGGGCGACGCCGTTCACGGCGAGCACGCGGAACCGCTGCCCGTGCACGTGGATCGGGTGCTGCATCGCATGCAGGCCGTTGCGGAGATTGACCAGGCGAAGGACCCGGCGCTCGCCGCGCCGCACCACGAACTCCGCCGCGTGATTCTCCCGACCGGTCGCCGCGTCGCGAACGAACCACTCGGCCTGCTCGGCGGAGGTGGCCCAGTTCATCATCGGCATCGTGCCGCTCCACTCGATCGGATGGAAGTACGCCGAGTCGAGCCGCATCATCTGCGACGTGACGAAGGGCAGGTCCCGCGTCCGCAACCCGAACTCGAGCGTCAGGTCCGGCGTCGCGGCCGGCTCGGGGGCGTCGACGGGCACGTCGAGCGGGACGGCCGCTCCGCCCGATGCCTCGACGTGGAACGGCGAGAAGGCAGCCAGCCCTGGGGCGAAGATCGCGAGGGTGTCCTCCTGCGGCACGAAGCGCCCCATCAGGTGATCGATGGCCCGCACGCGGTTCACGAGCGCCCAGGGACCGCTGCCGCCGAGCGTGACGTCGACGGCATAGCGCTCGGCCGGCGCGAGCACCACGCTCTCGACGTGCGGCGGGGCCGGGAACGCCCCCATGTCGGCGGCGACGAGCCGCAGCGTCGCCCCGGCCACCGACAGGTTGAAGGTCCGGGTGTTGGCGGCATTCGTGAACCAGAGCCGGATCGTCTCACCCGAACGACCCGGCAGCGCGGCGCGCGGTTCGCCGTTGACGAGGAACCGGTTGCCGAAGCGACCCATCAGCGCGTGGGTGGCCGATTCCTCGCCGTAGGGCACCGGGCCGGTATCCCCGATCAGGATGTCGTCGAGCAGCAGCACCTCCTCCCGGTCCACCGCCGACAAACCGGGCATGCCCCGGACCATGATGTTGCCGGAAAGCCCCAGATCCTGCTGCATCTCCTCCTTCACGTGCGGGTGGTACCAGTAGAGCCCGGCATCGGGAAAGGTGACGGTGTACGCGAAGGTGCCCCCCGGGGGGACCGCCGGCTGGGAGACCGGCGGCGAGCCATCCATGCGATGATCGAGACGGAGCCCGTGCCAGTGGACCGACGACGGCATGTCGAGGCGGTTCTCGAACCGCACGTGGATGGTGCTCCCCCGGGCGACCCAGAGCAGCGGCCCGGGAAGCTGCCGGTTGAAGGCGTAGACGGTCTGCTCGCTGCCGTGTACGCGGCGGCGGACCGGTTCGGCGACGAGCGTCAGGGAATCCCCATCGCCGAGGCGAACCAGTTCGGTCGGGACGGTTCGGCCAACCGGCGTCGCAGCACGGCGCGGGGCCACCCCCGGCCGCAGCAGCATCTCGGCGGGCAACATCGCGAACCCGGCCGGCATCGGCACCATCCCCCAGCCGTCGTCGGCCGCGTGCCCCGCATGCCCGTCCATCGCCATCGCCCAGCGGTCGCGTTCGACCCCGACCAGGCCGACGGCGAAATCGAGGAAGTCGGGCGGCTGGATCCGGGTGCTGGGCGATCCGCCGCGCAACACCAGCACTCCGGTGCGCTCCGTCACCGCGGTGTCGCGCTCGGCGCTGACCACGATCACGAACTGATCGAACGCCACCTCCCCGACCGCTGTCGTGCCGTTGGTCACGGCGCCGAGTCGGGTCCACTCCGCGAAGAGCGGCGTCGTGGCCCAGGCCACGTAGCCCGTGGCATCGGGGGCGATCTCGCCCGGGGAGGGGAGTCCCTCGAGGACCAGGCGGGGTCGGTAGCGAATCACGCCGTCGCGAGTCACGGCGAGGGTGAACGGTCCGGGGGCGAGGTCGAGGATCACGTGGCCACGGACCGCCGGGGCAATGGTGGGCGCAGCCACCAGCTCCAGGCAATACAGGTCGGCGCTCGGTGCGTGCGGTGCGGTGCTGCGGCACGGGTCGCCGCCCTGCGCCCCGGCGGCGGTCGGGAGCAGAAGCAGCAGCAGCGCGAGGCCAGCGGCGACAGCCCTGCCCGGACCCGCCGCCTCCCCGCTCACCGTCCGCGACCGGCCGCGAGCTGCTCGAGCGCGTACCCGCTCATCCGGAACGTCGTCCAACCGTCCATCGCGATCGCACCCAGCGAGCGGTAGAACCCGATCGCCGACTCGTTCCAGTCGAGCACGCTCCATTCGAGCCGGCCGCCCTCGCGCTCCACCGTGATCTCGGCGAGTCGCCGCAGCAGCGCCCGCCCGATCCCGCGCCCGCGGTACGCGGGACGCACGTAGAGATCCTCGAGCCAGATGCCGCGACGCGCGAGGAAGGTGCTGTAGTTCGGGAAGAAGAGGGCGAAACCGGCCGACGCGCCGTCCCACTCGGCAAGCAGCACCTCGGCGCCCGGGGCCTCGCCGAAGAGCGAGGCGTCGAGGAGTGCCTCGGTGGCCACGCAATCGTCCGCCAGGCGTTCGTAGGCGGCGAGCCCGCGAATGAGGTCGAGGATCACCGGAACATCGGTGCGGATGGCGGGTCGGATCACAACCTGGGTCATGGCGGTCAAGGCGAGGGTCGTGGGGAGGACAGGCCGGGGCGTGTCCGCGAATCAACGGGTCGGCGCGGGCCGACGTCATCCAGAGTAGCCCGTGGCACGGGCACGCGCCACGCTCAGCCGCGCAGCGCCGCCTGCACCCATCCGAGCGCGATCACCGCGGCGATCGCCTTGCCCCAGCGGGGCCACCGCGGCCACATGACCCCGACGCTCGCCACCGCCGCGAGCGCGCCGAGCACCGCGATCGGGAAGACCGTGGCGAGATCCGGCGCCGGCGAGTCGGGCAGGAACATCCAGCGCATCGCGAGGCCGGCCGCGAGGCCGAGCGCGAGCACGAGCGTCGCGGGGAGGAACCTCGCCTCGGGGGCATCGGCTGCGGGGCGGGCCGCCATCCGTCGCCAGGCGACGACGGCCACGCCGAGGAGCAGCAGGCTCAGGTCCGCGATCGCGAACCAGCGGATCGCCGGGGTGGTGAGGGTCGGCGCCATCTGGTCGCCGATGATCCGTCCCGCCGCGCGGAGGCCATCATCCAGTCCGCCGCGCCACCCGAGTTGCAGCGGATCGGTCCAGGCACTGCCGAGCCAGCGGACGAGGATGATCGCGACCAGCAGTGGCGCGAGCGTCAGCAGCAACCGCTGCGGGGTCCCCCGCCCCCGGCCGGGACGCACCACGGCCGCCCAGCCGATCGCGGCCAGCACCAGCCCGAGCCCCGAGGGGGCGACGAACACGACCGCCGTCGCGGCGAGCGCGCCGTACGCGATCGAGAACCTCGGCGCATGCAGCATCACGCCCAGCATCATCAGCGTGATCGCGGTGAGGGGCGGCCCGGTGAGCGAGGTGCGGTGCAGCACGAGGAAGCCCGGCAGGAGCAGCACGACCAGCGCCGCCGCGATGCCGGCAACGGTGCCCGCGGCGGCGTCGACGAGCGACAGCGCCATCGCGGCGGTGAGTCCGGCCGAGATCGCGGTGAGCAGCGGTCCGAGCTGCGAGGCGGCGGGCTCGGCGACCCCGAGCAGCACGAAGAATCCATCGGTGCGGGCGACCCACCAGACCACCAGGGCCGCAAGGAGGAAGGCGAGGATCGCCCGGCGGCGCGGAGGGGTCAGCGCCGCCCCCCGTCGGGATACCACCGCGCCCCGGTGCGCGCCATCTCCTGCAGCACGGCCGCCGGCGCGAAGCGCGCCCCGTGCACCCGCGCGAGGCGCTCGAGCTGCTCCACCGCCTCGATGGCACCGATCGCGTCGAGCGCCCGCAGCGGTCCACCGCGGAACGGCGGGAAACCGATCCCGAAGATCGCCCCGATGTCGCCGTCGCGCGGGGTGCGCACGACGCCCTCGCTCATCGCCATCGCGGCCTCGTTGAGCATCGCGAAGACGAGCCGATCGCGGATCGCCGCCTCGTCGACGCCGGTCGCACCGCGCACGCCCAGGAGGCGATACACGCTGTCATCCGGCCCGGTGCGGCGGCCATCCTTGTAGAAGTGGAAGCCGCGACCGTTCTTCCGCCCCAGCCGATCATCCGCGCGCATCACCTGGAGCACGCGCGAGGGCGCGAGCCGGCTCCCGAACGCCGCATGCATCACCATCCCGGCCTTCTCGCCGACATCGAGCCCGACCTCGTCGAGGAGGGTCACCGGGCCGACCGGGAACCCCCAGTCGGTCATCGCGCGGTCGATCACCTCGATCGGCACCCCCTCCTCAAGCAGGAACCCCGCCTCGTTGAGGTATGGCGTCAGGATCCGGTTGACCCAGAAGCCCGGTGAATCGGCGACGACGATGACCGTCTTCCCCATGCGCCGGCCGAACTGCACCGCGGTCACCACCGGATCGACCGCGGTTCCCTCATGGGGGATCACCTCGAGGAGGGGCATCTTCTCGACCGGCGAGAAGAAGTGCATCCCCAGGACCCGCTCCGGATGGCGTGCCGCCGCGGCGATCTCGCCGATCGGGATGGTCGAGGTGTTGGTGGCGAGCACGGTCGTGGCGGGGACGACCGCCTCGAGGTCCTCGAGGACCTGGCGCTTCACGCCGAGTTCCTCGAACACCGCCTCGACGACGAGATCGGTGCCGGCAAAGCCCGACCAGTCGCCGGTCCCGCTCACGAGGGCGCGCTGCCGCTCGTACTCGAGTTCGCTCATGCGCCGCCGCTTCACCCGGGCCTCGAGGATCTTCTCCGCGCTGCGGATCCCCTTCCCCACCCGCGCGAGGTCGGCATCCTTGAGGCGCACCTGCACGCCGGCCTGCAGCACGGCGGTGCCGGCGATCCCGGCCCCCATGAACCCGCTCCCGACGACGCCGAGCCGACGGACCGGGCGACCGATGCCGACACCGGGCGGGACGCCGTCGTCCTTCTTGAGCGCGGTCGTCGCGAAGAAGATCTCGACCAGTCGCCGCGACACGTCGGTCATCGCGAGTTCCCCGAACGCCTCGGCCTCCGCGACCAGTCCCTTCGCCATCCCGTCGTCGTAGCTGGTGCGGATCACCTCGAGCGCGCGCAGCGGGGCCGGGTAGTGCCCACCCGACTTCGCCTCGACCTGCTCGCGCGCCTTGCGGAAGACGACCAGCCGACCGAGCGGCGTGCCGTCGAGCAGGAACCCGGTCACGCCGCGCCCGCCCCGCTTCGGCTTCGTCCCCCGCGCCAGCCGCTCGGCCGCCGCCACGGCGACGTCGAGCAGGATCGCCTCGGGCACCAGCTCGTCGGCAAGCCCGAGACGCAACGCCTTGCGCCCGTCCACCGGCTTGCCGGTGAGGATCATGTCGAGTGCCGCCCGCAAGCCGATCCGTCGCGGCAAGCGGTTCGACCCGCCGGCCCCGGGAATCAGCCCGAGCTGGACCTCGGGCAGGCCGAGCTGGGTCTTGGGGTGCGTGGTGACGATGCGGGCCTGGCAGGCGAGGGCCAGCTCGAGCCCGCCGCCGAGACAGGCGCCATGGATCGCGGCCACGATCGGCTTCGGACTCGCGGCGATGCGCTGCATGAGCAGCTGACCGTCGCGCGAGAGCTTGGTCGCCTCCTCGACGGTGGCGAGCCGGGTGAACTCCTCGATATCGGCGCCGGCGATGAAGACATCGGGCTTGGCCGAGTCGAGGACCATCGCGGTCACCGTCTCGTCGTGGATGAGGCGATCGAGCAGTTCCTCGAGTTCCCAGCCGACGGCCTGGCTGATCTTGTTGATCGGCTCGCCGGGCAGGTCGAACGTGAGGATGGCGACGCCGCCACGCCGGGAGGTGCGGAACGCGCTCACGTCACGTTCTCCAGGACCATCGCGAAGCCCATCCCGCCCTGGGCACAGATCGAGATCAGCCCGAACTGGACCTGACGCCGGACCATCTCGTGGGCGAGCGTCGTCACCAGTCGCGCCCCGGTGGCCGCGAAGGGGTGGCCGATCGCGATCGAGCCCCCCATCACGTTGGTGCGGCTCCAATCCACCTCGCCGACCGGCGCCGCGAGGCCGAGGCGCGCGGCCCATGCCTCGCTTCCCCAGGCCTGGACGTTCGAGAGCACCTGCGACGCGAACGCCTCGTGGATCTCCACCAGGCCGAGGTCGGACCAGGCGATCCCCGCTCGCTGCAGCGCGCGCGGCACCGCATACACCGGCCCCATCAGCAGCTGCCACCCCGGGTCGACGGCGGCCACGGCGTGACTGCGCACCGCGACGAGCGGCACGTGCCCGAGTGCGTGCGCCTTCTCCTCGCTCATCATCAGCACGGTCGCGGCACCATCGGTGAGCGGCGAGGCGTTGCCGGCGGTGACACTCCCGTAGCGGCGATCGAAGACCGGGCGCAGCGCAGCCAGCGCCTCGAGCGACGTGTCGGCGCGGATGAGGTTGTCGGCGGTGACGACCTGGTCGCGATCGCGGCCCCCGAACCACGGCGCGATCTCGGCCGTGAGCCGACCGTCGCGCGTGCCGGCGGCGGCGCGCTGGTGGCTCATGAGGGCGAGCTCGTCCTGCGCCACCCGGCTGATGCCATTCTCCTTCGCCATCTTCTCGGCCGACTGCCCCATCGACTCGCCCGTGCTCGGCTCCGCGATCGCGGGGGCCACCGGCTTGAGGTCGCGCGGACGCACCTTCGCGAACGCCGCCACCCGCTGGCCGAGCGACTTCGCCTTCGCCGCCTCCTGCAGGATGCCGGCGAACCGTCGGCTGTGCAGGATCGGGATGTCGGAGAGCACCTCCACCCCACCGGCCAGGACCACGTCGGCGCGCCCGGCATGGATCTGGTCGGCGGCGTTGGCGACCGCCTGGGCGCCGGAGGCGCACGCCCGGTTCAGGGTATAGGCCGGGATGGTGCGGGGGAACTGCGGCAGCAGCGACACCTCGCGCGCCACGTTGGGAACCAGCGGCGACGGGACCACCTGGCCGTAGATGACCTCGTCGACCTCGTCGCCCGCCAGTTCGGCCCGATAGAGCAGCTCGCGGGTGCAGTGGCGCGCGAGCGCGGCGGCGGTGGCCTCGCGATAGACCGTGCCCGCCTTGGCGAACGGGGTCCGGAGCCCCCCGATCACGACCGCCCGCCGACCTGCAGGAAGAGACGACATGCCCAAAGCTAAGGCCCTCGTCGGGGCGGGGCGCGGGGCTGATATCTTTGGGGGTTACCCGAGCGTGGAGCGAGCTGTGGACCAGATCGACGACGACCTGCCCCCCATCCCCCTGCCGGCGGAGGCGATGTACGCCGCCCTGCTGGAGACGCAGGCCCCCGTGCCGTTCGAGCGACGCGACGCCGCGCCGGATGCCCCGTCGCCCGCCAGCGAGCCGGCCCGCCCTGCCGAGCCGCCGCCCCCGGCCAATGCGGTCCTGCTCAAGGGCCCGGCCGCCGCACTCGCCCGGAACATGGACGCCTCGCTCGCGATCCCGACGGCGACCACCTTCCGCGAGATCCCGGTCCGGGTCCTCGAGCTGCGCCGGGCCGACCTCAACGGGAAGTTGAAGGCGGCGGGACGCCCGACCAAGCTCTCGTTCACCCACCTGATCGCCTGGGCGCTGGTCCGGGGCTGCCGGGAGTTCCCGGGGATGGGCACCGCCGTCCTCAGCCGGAGCGACGGCACCTATCGACTCGATCCCGAGCACGTGAACCTCGGCCTCGCCGTCGATGTCGAGCGCAAGGATGGCAGCCGGGGCCTGGTGGTGCCGGTGCTGAAGGCGGCCGAGGCGATGGACTTCGGTGGCTTCCTGGCGACCTACGAGGGGCTGGTCGAAAAGGCCCGCACCAACAAGCTGATGCCGGACGACTTCGCCGGCGCGACGATGACCCTGACCAACCCCGGTGGCCTCGGGACCGTCGCCTCGGTCCCGCGGCTGATGCCGGGCCAGGGGACGATCATCGCGACCGGTGCGATCGCCCACCCGCCGGAGTTCCGCGAGATGGAGCCGGCGGCCGCGAAGGGGCTCGGGATCTCCAAGGTGATGATGCTGACGAGCACCTACGATCACCGGGTGATCCAGGGGGCGGAGTCGGGCTCCTACCTGCGCCTCGTCGACGAGATGCTGCAGGGCGGCCACGAGTTCTATCACGAGGTGTACACCGCGCTCGGGCTGCAGATGGGCGAACTGCCGAGTCCGGCGACGCCCGCGGCCGTGCCTGCCGCGGCGCCGAGCGCGCCGACCTCGCCCACCGCCCTCCACCAGGTCGCGGCGGCGATGGCGCTGATCAAGGCGATCCGCACCCACGGCCACCTCGCCGCGACGCTCGATCCGCTCGGCACGCCGCCCGCGGGCGACCCGGCGATGGATCCCGCCACGCTGGGGCTCACACCCGAGGTGATGGCGACGATCCCGTCCGACGTCCTGCGGATTGCGGTGCCCGGCGCGACGCTCGCCGAGGCGCTGCCCCACCTGCTGCAGACCTACTGCGGCAACATCGCCTACGAGATCGAGCACATCGCCTCGCACGAGCGCCGCGTCTGGCTGCGCCAGCAGGTGGAGACCGGCGCCCACACCACGCCGCTCGACCGGGACGAGCAGGTCGCCCTGCTCACCCGCCTCACCCAGGTCGAGGGGATGGAGCGCTTCCTCGGCAAGGCCTACCTCGGCGCCAAGCGGTTCGGCATCGAGGGGCTCGACATGATGGTGCCGATGCTCGACCTCACGCTCGAGCTGGCGGCCGAGCAGGGGGTGCGTGATGCGGTCCTCGGCATGGCGCATCGCGGCCGGCTGAACGTGCTGGCGCATACGGTGGGGCGCCCCTACGAGGCGATCTTCGCCGAGTTCGAGGGCGGCAAGCATGTCGAGGGGTCGATGACCCCCGACGGCGGCACCGGCGACGTGAAGTACCACCACGGCGCGGAGGGGGCGTTCCGCACCCGCGCCGGGAAGACGATCAACGTCTCGCTGGCGTCGAACCCGAGTCACCTCGAGTTCATCGGCGCGGTGGTCGATGGCCGGGCCCGCGCCAAGCAGACGTCGCGGCGCGGCGCCGCGGCGCACTTCGATCCGTCCGCGGCGCTGCCGGTGATCATCCACGGCGACGCGGCGTTCCCGGGCCAGGGCGTCGTGCCCGAGACGCTCAACCTCGGCGCGCTGCGCGGCTACGGCACCGGCGGGACGCTGCACCTGATCGCGAACAACCAGGTCGGCTTCACCACCGACCCGAACGACGCGCGCTCCACCCGCTACGCCTCGGACCTCGCCAAGGGGTTCGACATCCCGATCATCCACGTCAACGCCGACGATCCGGAAGCCTGCCTCGCCGCGGTGCGCCTCGCGATGGCGTACCGGACGCGCTTCCGCCAGGACGTCGTAATCGACCTCGTCGGTTACCGCCGCAACGGCCACAACGAGAGCGACGAGCCGTCGTTCACGCAGCCGGTGATGTACGCCGCGATCAAGGAGCACCCGAGCGTGCGCGAGCTGTACGCCGGGGCGCTCGCGAGCGCGGGCACGATCGCCGCCGACCGGGCCGACCAGCTGTGGAACACCACCTACGACCGGTTCGTCGAGATCCAGTCGGCGTTCAAGTCGGGCGCCTCGCGCAAGGCCGCGTCGCCGGAGCCGGGGCAGCTCCCCGCCCCGGTGACGTCGGAGGTCGAGACCGCGGTCGCGGCGGAGACCCTGAACGCGCTGAACGAACAGCTGGTCACCTGGCCGGGCGACTTCCACCCGCTGCCCAAGCTGGCGAAGTCGCTGGAGAAGCGCCGCACCGCGCTGATCGAGCCGGGCGCGATCGAGTGGGCCCATGCGGAGGCGCTCGCATTCGCGTCGCTGCTGGTCGAGGGGACCCCGATCCGGCTGACCGGCCAGGACTGCGAGCGCGGCACCTTCTCCCAGCGCCACCTGGTGCTGCATGACATCAACACGGGTGGGACCTACGCGCCGATCCAGGCGCTCCCCGGGGCGCTCGCCCCGATGGAGCTCTTCAACTCGCCGCTCTCCGAGCTCGCGGCGATCGGGTTCGAGTACGGCTACGCCACGGCGGCGCCCGAGGCGCTGGTCCTCTGGGAGGCGCAGTTCGGCGACTTCGTCAACGGCGCCCAGGTGATGATCGACCAGTTCGTGTCGTCGAGCCTGTCGAAGTGGGGGGTCACCTCGCGGCTGACCTTCCTGCTGCCGCACGGCTACGAGGGCCAGGGCCCGGAGCACTCCTCCGCGCGACTCGAGCGGTTCCTGCAGCTCGCCGCCGAGGGCAACATCCGCGTCGCCAACCCGACCACGCCGGCGCAGTACTTCCACCTGCTCCGCCGCCAGGCGATGTGGGACGTGCAACGCCCGCTGGTGGTGATGACGCCGAAGTCGCTGCTGCGCAAGCCCGAGGCGGGCTCGTCGCTCGCCGACCTGGCAGGCGGGCGGTTCGAGACCGTGCTCGACGATGCCAGCTACGCCGACGGCGCCGCGGCCCGGTCGCTGGTGCTCTGCAGCGGCAAGATCTTCTATGACCTGATGGCCGAGGCGGCGGAGCGCAGCGAGCGGCCGCCGGTCGCCCGCGTCGAGCAGCTCTACCCGCTGCCGGCGGACCGGTTGCGCGAGCTGCTGGCGCGCTACCCGTCGCTCGCCGAGGTGGTGTGGACCCAGGAGGAGCCGCGCAACATGGGGGCGTGGAGCTACATGGAGCCCCGCCTGCGCGCGCTACTCCCGGAGGGGGTCAAGCTGCGCTACGCCGGGCGGCCCGAGCGCGCGTCACCCGCCGAGGGGTACCCCGCCGCGCACGCGGCCGAGCAGGCGCGGATTGTCGGCGAGGCGCTGGGTGGTGGCGGGGTGAAGGAGCGGGCGAAGGTCTGAGCAGTGAGTCCTGAGTCGTGAGGGATGTGAGGCCGGATCCTCTCACGTCTCAGGACTCAAGACTCAGGACTCCCTCCTCACCGATCCGGCGCCAGCAACGGCCGCTCGCTCGCATTGCGCGCCAGCTGGCGCAGCGGCTCCGAGAGATGCTCCCCGTAGTGGAGCAGGAAGACACCCCGCGCCCGCTTGGCCATCAGGAAGGCGAGCAGCGGGGTGTCGGCCTTGGCGGCGTTGCAGGGGCGGCAGGCGAGGACCAGGTTGTCGGCGCGATCGTAGGCCGACTGGCCGCGACGCGGCCGGACGTGGTCCAGGGTGATGGTCTCTTCGGGAACCCGGGTACCGCAGTAGGCGCAGACCGACCCGTGCCGGGCCAGGAGCCATTCGCGGTGCGAGCCATAGGAGCGGCCCGCCGACTTGCGCAATCCTGAGGAGCTGCCGTTGGAACTGCCCGGCTCGTCGGCCGGGGGTGCGACGTTGGTACCGCCGCGACGTCGATTTCTTGCCACGTACTTCCTTCTTGAGAAACGGTTCTGCATCCAGTCCAGCACTGGAACGCTAACCTCCTCGCCGCGGTTCCGGGAGGGAGGCCATGCATATGCCCAGCGATTCCCGTGCCGCGCGCGTGCTCACTGCGCCAGCGTGAGCCCGAGCAGGAGGACGGCCTGAAGACCGTCGAGCCCGGGCTCGCCGACGAACCTGCGCAGCGCCACCTCGGGGCGGAGCCCGGTGCCGGCGAGTGCCACCCGGAGCTCGCCCTGGTGCAGGGTCCGGTCGCCGAACGACCCGCTCCCGCTGGTGACTACGCCATGCCCGATGACCCCGACCGAGGCCAGCAGCCGCGGGGAGACGACGCCGAGCCGCACGGCGTAGTCGGCGAAGATCTCGCCGCTCCCCCCACCGCGCGGCACCACCCCGGTGCCGCCCAGGCGCGCGGTGATGAACGGCCCCTCGGCAGGCACCTCGCCGAGCTGGACCGCGAACCGGATCGACGAGGTCCGGATGAACCAGGCCTCCCACCGGTCGAAGTCGACCAATGCGCCGACGCCCCAGGGCAGGGCACCCTCCCCGGTGTCGGGAGACCAGAGCGCGGGACGGATGCCGGCCTCGAGTCGGAGCCCCGATCCGGTCGTCCCCTCGAACCCGATCCACGGGTTGCCAATCGCCACGGCGCTCTCGTCGCGGGTCGGGCCGAACGGGAACTCGAGTGAACGCGCCGCCCGGGCCATCGGGAACTCCACCGTGGCGATCAGGTTGCGCCCCGCCGGAAAGCGGCCGCGGAACGCCACGGTCCCGCTCGGAAAGTCCGCCCCACCCTCATCGAACACGCCGATCGCGGCCACGACCCCGAGCGAGCGATCCGGTGCCGGATCGAGCCAGAGCCGCTGACCGGCGACCCGCGCGGGGCTGGCAGTGAGGATGATGGCCAGCATGAGCAGGTGGGTGCGCACGGCGAACCTCCAGATCAGGGGCGGCGGAGCAGGAACCAGAGCAGCACGAGCAGGCCGGCCACGGCGGCGAGCAGCACGGTGCGCCGTTCGGTCGGGTCCCGCCGGCCGCGCCCCCGCCCGTCAACCAGCGACTCGGCGACCGGATGCTGGCTCGTCGGGAACCGGTCGAGGGCGCGGAGGATCGCGTCGCCGGTGACGGTGGGTCCGCTGAAGCCGGCGTGCCGCAGCCGCTCGAGGACGGCCCCCAGCTCGGCCGGCAACGTCGCGCCGTTGCCGGCCGCCGCCTCGGAGGCGATCCGCCCGAGCGCCTGCCAGTCGCGCTGCGGGTCCTCACCGACGACCCGACCGAGGCCGTGGAGGCGGAGGGTGCCGCGATCCCACTCGATCAGCGACGCGGCGAGCGCTCCATGGGTGATCCCCCGCCGGTGGAGGGCCTCGAGCGCGCGGGCCGCCCCGCGCACCAGCTCGACCAGGGCCGCGGTGCCGAGCCCGCCGCGCGTGGCTGTCGCATCGGCGAGGGTCCGTGCCGGGACGGGCTCGACGACCCAGGCGTGACCATCCAGCTCGCCGGTGGCGAGCGGCGCCACGACGCCCGGATGGGCCACCACCTGGATCGCCGCCATGCGCTCGAGCAGCGCTCCGCTGCCCGGACCGTCCGGAGGGGCGGCATGGAGGACGACCACGCGCGGCTCCTGCCGCGGCTGTGGCGAGCGCGCCGGAAAGAGTCGACGCGGTCCGTCCTCGGAGCCCTCCTCGAGGATCTCGGCCACGCCGCCGGTGGCAAGACGAAGTCGCGCGAGCGTCATCCGGGCCCCGGCTTGGTCACCATCAGCCAGATCCCGCCGAACAACAGCGCCGTGGCGATCCACCCGAGGACGCTCCAGCGAAGGTAGAGCCGGCGGAACCGCGGCTCGTCGGTCGGATCACAGCGCTCCATGCGCACCTGGTCCGGCAGCAGCGCGACCAGCCAGATCGCGCTGCTCAGCCCGAGCAGCTCGATCCCGTGCCGCAGCCACGGCAGCTCCCGCCAGGGGAGCTGCGCCGTGCGGACCATCATGATCCCGGCGATGGTCATCATCGCCCCGCCACCGAAGGTGAAGAGCAGGTCGGTCCAGAGGATGCCGCGCACCATGTGGCGCAGCGTCGGCGGGTCGCGGTGCCGCCAGAGCAGGATCGACCAGACGCCGGTCACGGTGACGTTGCCGACCATCAGGACCGCGCCGATCACGTGCCACGCCTTCCAGGCCAGGTACGCCTCAGCCATTGCGGGGCTGGTACTCGTCGAGCAGGCCGAGGGCGTGCCGCACCCGATCCATGCGATTGTTGATCGATGGGCGCCCGGCGACGAGCAGGTCGTACGACTCGAGCCGTTCGACCGCGAGGTCGGCGTCGAGCGCCGCAAGCGTGACCCCGAGCATCGTCGTCAGTCGGTCGGTGATCGCGGCGCGATCGGGACGGGTGGCCTCCACGGTCCACGGCTCGCCGAGGAGGACCATCGCCTCGGGCCGCTGTTCGCTGAGGAACGGGTAGCGAAACGCCACCGGGAGCACGCGCAGCGGGCCCGCGTGGCGCCGCACCATCCACGCCGCGCCGTGCTCGAGGTCCCGGGGGACCTCCCCCGCCGGTCGCCGCTGTCCCTGCGGGTAGATCCAGACCATCCCGCCGGGCACCAGGCACGCCGTCGCCGTCGCGAGGTCGCGCATCGCCTGTGGCGCGGACCGGCGCTCCATCGGCAAGGCGCCGATGCGATAGAACGCCTTGTAGCGATCGAGGTGCTGCCGCTCCATCAGGATCCGGAAGTCCCGTCCCATCGCGCGGGAGACCTGGTGCGAGAGGAACCCGTCCCACCAGTTGGTGTGGTTGGCGATCGCGAGCGTCGGCACCGCCGGGTCCCATCGCCGCCAGTCGGAGCGACTGTGCCAGCGCACCGAGGCGAATGTCCCCCGCGCCAGCCGCTCGACGTACCACGAGAACGCCCAGGCCGCAGCGGGCCTGGGCGCAGGGGGTGGCGGCGGCAACCGGCCACGATCGCTCATGCCGAGCGTTCCTGCGTCATCGCCACCGGCGCGAAGTGCTCGGCCCAGAACGCCCGCGCGAGGATCGCCATCTTGCGGCGTCGCGTGGTGAAGGCGCGACGCGTGAAGACGTCGTACCCCTGCTCCTCGATGACATCGAGGATGCCGGCGTACGTGCGCTGCAGCAGTCGCACGGTGAGCCGCGAGCCGTCCCGCGGGAAGAGGCCGACCACGCTGTCGTCGGCATCGAAGTATCCTCGCGCGCGCGCCACCTGGAACTGCATCATCGCGATGAAGGCCGGCGTCACCTCGCGCCGCTCGAGGTCCGCCCGGGTGAGGCCGAAGCGCTCCAGTTCGGTGCGAGGCAGATACACCCGGTCGCGATCGAGATCCTCCCCGATGTCGCGCAGCACGTTGGTGAGCTGCATCGCGACGCCGAGCCCCACGCCGGGGTCGTGGAAGAGCCGCGGCGGCGCCCCAAGGACCGGCCCGAGCATCAGCCCGACCCCGCCGGCGACGTGGCGGCAATAGGTGTGCAGCGCGTCGAAGTCGTCGAAGGCGACCGGCCCGAGGTCCATCGCGACCCCGACGAGGAGGTCGCGCAGCGGCTCCAGCGGCACCTCGTAGCGCTGCAGGGTGTCGTGCAGGGCCAGCCAGCGCGGGTCGAGCGGCCGCTCGCCGGCGTGCAGCCGCTGGATCATCCCGTCGAGCTCGGCGAGCTCCGCCTCGACCTCGTCGATCGGCCGGTCGCCGCGATCGTCGACGAGGTTGTCGGCGTGGCGGCAGTAGTCGTAGAGCGCGAAGATCGCCCGCTTCTTCGGCTCCGGCAGGAACCGCGACGCGAAGTGGAACGACTTCGCCCACTCCGCCGTCACCGCCTCGGCGTGCGCGTAGCTCCGCTCGAGCTCGCTCATCAGGGCCGCGGCTGCTCCGTGCCGACCCGCTCCGCGACGCACTGGGCCGAGATCAGCGCCATCGGCAGCCCGCACCCCGGGTGCGTGCTCTGCCCCACGAAGTAGAGGTTGCCGATCTCGGCGTGCCGGTTCCGCGGACGGAACGCCCCGATCTGCATCAGGTTGTGGGAGAGGCCGAACGCCTCGCCGCGAAGGTTGCCGTAGTTGATCGTGAAGTCCTGCGGCGTCACCAGCTTCTTCGTCACGAGGTGATCGCGCAGCCCGGGCAGCGCCCAGCGCTCGAGCCGGTCGAGCAGGCGCGCCTCGACCTTCGGTCCCTCGACGGCCCAGTCGATGCGCCGCGCCGGGTCGGGGTGCTGGCTCGGGGCGAGCGCGAGCACGAACAGGTTCTCGCAGCCGGGAGGTGCCTGCGACGGATCGGTCCGGGTCGTGGCGACCACGTAGAACGGCGTGTCGTCGGGCATCGCGTGCTCGTCGAACAGGGCGCGGCAGGCGGCCGGCATGTCGTCGGCGACGACGAAGTTGTGGTGCTCGAGCTCGGGATACTCGCGCCGGACCCCGAGGTAGAGGAGCACGACCGAGCAGCTGAAGCGCTTCTCCTCGATCTTCGGGTACGGCTCCCCGAGCAGGTGCTGGTAGGCCCAGGGGAGGTCGGCGTTCACGACGACGAGCTCGCCCGCGACGCGCGTGCCGTCGGCGAGCACCGCCGCGGTGGCGCGGCCACCCTCCCGCTCGATCGAGGCGACCTCGGCGCCGTAACGGTACTGCACGCCCAACTCGCGGCCGAGGCGTTCCATCGCCAGCGGCACCTGGTGCATCCCACCCATCGGGTAGTGGATCCCGCCGCCGAGTTCGGTGTACGGCAGGAGGGCATAGATTGCGAGGGCGTCGTAGGGCGAGAGCCCGAGGTAGAGCGACTGGAACGAGAGCGCCTGCTGCAGCCGCTCATCCTTGACGTACTTGCGGATCAGCTTCTGCAGGTCGCCCAGGGCGCCGAGGTTGGCCAGCGAGCCGAGGTTGTTGCCGCGGACCATGTCGAGGGGGGAGTCGAAATTCCGGGAGATGTAGGCGAGCCCGGTGTCGTAGAGCCGACGGGTGCGGGCGAGGTACTCGAGCACCCGTGGCGCGCAGCCGGGCTCGAAGCGCTCCATCCCCTCGAGCAGCTGGTTGAGCCGGCTCGTCATCGCCAGCACCGAGCCGTCCGGGAAATGGACATTGTAGTTCGGCTCGCACTGGACGATGTCGAGGTAGTCCTCCAGGCGACGACCGGCCAGACCGAAGAGCTCGTGCCAGTACTCGAGCATCAGGAGGAGCGACGGGCCGGTGTCGAAGGTGAAGCCCTCCGACTCCCAGCGGCCCGCCCGCCCGCCGGGCCGGTCGTGCCGCTCGAGCAGCGTCACCGACCACCCGGCGGCGGCGAGGCGGATGGCGGTCGCCAGCCCGCCGATCCCGGCGCCGATGACCACGGCGGGTCGGCCGGCGGCGGGCGGCTCGGGAACGGGACCATGGGCAATGGTCGGCTCGGCGACCGGGGCCGCCTCGAGAGTGGGTTCATTCATGACCAGAGTCCGTCAGCTGGGCCGGGGTGGATGTCCTCCATAATCTACCCGCAACCGCAGCCCTGTCACGCCCGCGTGACGAATCCGGGGCAGCGAGGAGAGCCATGCAGGACCTGCTGATACTGGGCGGAGGGATCGTCGGGGCCGGGGTGGCGCGTGACGCCGCCATGCGCGGCCTCTCGGTGACCCTGATCGACAAGCACACCGTGGGCTGGGGCACCAGCAGCCGTTCGAGTCGGCTGATCCACGGGGGGATCCGCTACCTGGAACTGGGCGACATCGGCCTCGTTCGCGAGGCGCTCCGCGAGCGCGGCACCCTGCTGCGCATCGCCCCTGACCTCGTCCACGAGACCCCGTTCCTCTTCGTCCTCGACCGTGGCGCCTGGTGGCAATGGGCCCGGATCGGGGTGGGGGTCCTGCTCTACCGCCTCCTCGCCGGGCGACACGCGCTGGGGCCCCATCACCCGCTCACGCGGGCCGGCTTGCTCCGTCGCGAGCCGCTCCTCGCGGCCGCCCCCCTGCTCGGCGGCGCCATCTATCAGGACGCCCGCGGCGACGACCTCGGGCTCGTCCGCGCGAACATCGCCGCGGCCCGCGAGCACGGCGCCCGCATCCTCGAGGAGACCCTCGCCAGGATCGAGCTCGGCGACACGGGCACCGTCCGCGCCACCCTGCCATCCGGGGAAGTGATCCTGGCGAGGACGCTTGTCCTGGCCCTCGGGCCCTGGACCGACGAGGTCCGCGCCGAGATGGGACTGCCGGCCCGGGACCTAGTCGGCGGGACGAAGGGGGTCCACATCGAGTTCGCCAGCGATCGACTGCCCCTCCGGCACGCCCTCGCCCTTCGCCACCCTGACGACCGGCGAGTGATGTTCTGCGTTCCCGAACCGGAGCGGTCCCGCGTGCTGGTCGGCACCACCGACACCGAGACTGATGAGTCGCCCGATGCGCTGACCGTGGGAGCGGAGGACGTCGCCTACCTGCTGCGGGCCGTGCAACACCTCTTCCCCGCCCTGGGGCTCGGCGATGAGGACATCGTCGACCGTTGGGTCGGTGTCCGGCCCCTGCTGCAGCAGGAGGGGTCGGCCAGCAGCAGGAGCCGGGAGCATGGCATGATCCGGGAGGGAGCCGTCCTCACGATCGCCGGGGGCAAGCTGACCACCTACCGCGACATGGCGGAGGAGGCCGTCGACCTGATCGGCGAGGCGCTCGGCCGCGCCCTCCCCCCATGCCGGACCGCGGTGGTCCCGCTGCCCGTGGGGTCCTGGGCGCGCTGATTATCTTGGGGCGGCGCGCCGCCCACATCTTCGCCACTTCGACCTCCCGGACTGCCGTGACCGAGCCCGCCGGAACTGCCTCGCCCTCGCACGCCGCCGACTGGACGGCGATCAACGCCCTCCGGGTCCTCGCGATGGATGCGGTCCAGGCCGCGAACTCCGGCCATCCCGGGACGCCCATGGCGCTCGCCCCGGCGGCCTGGATGCTGTGGAGTCGCCACCTCCGCCACGCCCCGCAGGCGCCGGACTGGGCCGATCGCGACCGGTTCGTCCTCTCCTGCGGCCACGCCTCGATGCTCCTCTATGGCCTGCTCCACCTCACCGGCTACGACCTGCCGCTGGAGGAGATCAAGGCGTTCCGCCAGTGGGGATCGAAGACTCCGGGGCATCCGGAGCGGGGCCACACCGTCGGGGTCGAGACCACCACCGGACCACTGGGCCAGGGAATGGCGAACGCGGTCGGGATGGCGATCGCGGAACGGATCCTCCGCACGGAATACGGCGCCTCGCTCAGCGATCATCGGACCTGGGTGATCGCCAGCGACGGCGACCTGATGGAGGGGATCAGCAGCGAGGCGGCCTCGCTCGCCGGCCATCTCGGCCTCGGGCGGTTGACGGTGATCTACGACGACAACCGGATCACGATCGAGGGCCGAACCGACCTCGCCTTCAGCGAGCAGGTGCAGCAGCGCTTCGAGGCCTGCGGCTGGCGCACCCTGCGGGTCGATGATGGCAACGACCTCGCCGCGATCGACGCTGCCCTCGCCCGCGCCGCCACGAGCGAGGACCGGCCGACGCTGATCGTGCTCAAGACGGTGATCGGCGACCCGGCCCCGACCAAGCGCGATACTGTGGCCGCCCACGGCGCGCCGCTCGGTGCCGACGAGGTGGCCCGAACGAAGGAGATCCTCGGCTGGGACCCCGGGGCGTTCGTCGTGCCCGATGCGGCCTACGGCAGTGTCGAGCGACTCCGCCAGACCGGCGCAGAGCTCGTCGCCGCATGGGAGGCGCGCCTCGGCGCCCATGAGCGGCGCGAGGAATTCGTCGACCGGCTCGCGGGACGGCTCCCCGAAGGATGGCAGGACGCCATCCCGGACCTCTCGGGGCAGTCACTCGCGACGCGGCAGGCCTCGAAGAAGGCGCTCGGCGCACTCGCCCAGGCGATCCCCGCGCTCGTCGGTGGTTCGGCCGATCTCGGCGGCAGCAACGGGACCGACATCGAGGTCGGCGGGACCTTCGGCCCGGCGGAATCCGGGCGCCGGTTCCACTGGGGCATTCGCGAGCACGCGATGGCCGCGGCCTGCAACGGGCTGGCCGCACACGGCGGCTTCCGCCCGTATGCTGCGACCTTCCTCGTCTTCGCCGACTACTGCAAGCCCTCGATCCGGCTCGCGGCGCTGATGGGTCTCCCCGTGACCTATGTCTTCACGCATGACTCGATCGGCGTCGGCGAGGACGGCCCGACGCACCAGCCGATCGAGCACCTCGCCATGCTGCGCAGCATCCCCGGGATGACGGTGTTCCGCCCGGCCGACGCCGCCGAGACCGCCGTCGCGTGGCGCGCGGCGCTCGAGCAGTCGAACGGGCCCACGGCCCTCGTCCTCACCCGGCAGACGCTGCCGGCCCTCGAGCGATCGGCCGATCCGGTGGCGGATGCCATGCGCGGCGGGTACATCCTGCATGAACCGGCGACGACGCCGGTGGCCGTGATCCTGGCGACCGGCTCCGAGGTGTCGGTGGCCGTTGCCGCCGCCAGCCAGCTCGACGCCGATGGCATCCCGACGCGGGTCGTCTCGCTGCCATCCTGGGAGCGATTCCAGGCGCAGGACGCCGCGTGGCGGGAGCGCGTCCTGCCCCGCACGCTGACGGCGCGGGTGTCGATCGAGGCGGCGAGCACCTTCGGCTGGCACGCCTGGGTGGGCGATCGCGGCGCGGCGCTCGGCATCGACCATTTCGGCGCCTCGGCTCCCGGCGAGCGCCTGTTCACCGAATTCGGCATCACCCCGGAGCGCGTGGTCGCTGCGGTCCGCGCCCTCACCTGAGCCCCGGAGTTCGCATGTCGCAGCCCCTCATCGCCCTCGCCGGCCTCGGCCAGAGCCCCTGGTACGACTTCATCACCCGCGACCTGGTGCGCTCGGGCGAGCTCGCCCGGCTGATCCGCGAGGAGGGGCTGCGCGGGATGACGTCGAACCCGACGATCTTCGAGAAGGCGATCACCTCGTCCGCCGACTACGACGACGACATCCGCCGCCTCGCCGGTCGCGGCGCGACGGCCGCCGAGATCGTGGAAGCGTTGATGGTCGAGGATGTGCAGGCGGCCTGTGATGCGTTCGGCCCGCTCTACGAATCGACCGGGAACGGCGACGGCACGGTCTCGATCGAGGTGGCCCCGACGCTGGCCCACGACACCGACGCGACGATCGCCGAGGCGGAGCGGCTGCACGCGCGAGTGGACCGGCCGAACGTGATGATCAAGGTCCCGGGCACCCGGGCCGGCCTTCCGGCGATCAGTCACCTGCTCGCCAAGGGCATCCACGTCAACGTGACGCTCCTCTTCAGCGTCGAGCGGTATGTCGAGGTCATCGAGGCCCATGCCACCGGGCTCGAGCGGCGCGCGAGTGCCGGCCTGCCGCTGGCGGGGATCCACAGTGTCGCGAGCTTCTTCGTCTCCCGGGTCGATGGCCAGACCGACCCGGCGATCGCCGCGGCCGGCGGCGAGGCCGCCCCGCTGCTGCACCGGATGGCGATCGCCAACGCGATCGCGGCCTATGGCACCTTCCAGGCCGCGCTCGCCACGCCGCGCTGGCTGGAGCTCGCGGCCCGAGGCGCCGAGATCCAGCGCCCGCTCTGGGCCTCGACCTCGACGAAGGACCCGTCCTTGCCGGACACCTACTACGTGGATGCCCTCATCGCCCGCGACACCGTCAACACGCTGCCTCCGGCGACCTGGACCGCCTATGCCGATCACGGCGTCCCGGAGGTGCGGATCACCGACGAGGCGATCATCGCCGCGGCCAACGCCCTCTCGCGCTACGCCGAGCTCAAGCTGCCGGGCCTCGACGAGCGGACCGCCTTCCTCGAGGATGACGGCGTCGCGAAGTTCGCCGAGAGCTGGCAGAATCTCCTCGGCGCGGTCGAGCAGAAGGCCGGCGAGCTGAGCGCCACCCGCTGAGCCCTGACCGGATTCGTACGATCGGCCGCCCGCTGGACCCGTAGTCGGGGGACCCCCGCGACCGATCGGAGCCATGATGTCCCGCACCCACCTGCTCGCCGCCTCGCTCCTCCTCGCCTGCCACCAGGTCGGGGCCCAGGCCCCGGTCGATTCCGCCGTGGTCGAGGCGGTCCGGAGCCGCGAGGTCGCCTTCGCGGCGACCATGGCGGCCCGCGACATCACGCAATTCGCGACCTTCATCGCCGACGAGGCGATCTTCTTCGGCGGGGCCGGTCCGATCCGCGGTCGTGCGGCGATCGTGGCGGCATGGACGCGCTTCTTCGAGGGACCACAGGCGCCGTTTTCGTGGCGACCCGACCTCGTCGAGGTCCTCGAGACCGGCGACCTGGCGATGACCTCGGGACCGGTCCACGATCCGCAGGGCGCCGAGATCGGGCGATTCACCTCAATCTGGCGGCGCGACGCGCAGGGGCAGTGGCGGGTGGTCTTCGACCGCGGATCATGACCCAGGGGCGGGACTAGCTTTCGGGATGTTCCGATCCGCTGCCCCGCTGCTCGTCCTCGTCACGACGCTCGCGACCGCACTCGGCGCGCAGGGGCCACGCCTCGACGAGGTCGAGGCCGCGCTGCGCGACGGCCAGTACTGGCGCGCCACGGAGCTCCTCCAGCCATTCCTCGACTCGGACGCGACCCCCGAGGTCACCATCGCCGCGGCCCGCGCAGCGGCCGGTTGGGAGGGCTGGCCGACCGTGCGCCGCCTGCTCGAGCGCCAGCCATGGCTCGACAGCCGGTTCGATCGGCTCGGGCGCCGCCTGCTGGCCGATGCGGCCCTCGCCGAGGATCGCCCGTCGGATGCGCTGAGCTTCGCACGGCAATCACTCCCCGGGACCGTCTATCCACGCCCCGACGAGGAGGCGGCCCGCCGCTGGCTTGCGCTCGCCCGGGCCCACGAGCGACTCGGTGCCTGGGACAGCGCCGCGGCGGCCTACACCCGTGCGGCGGCGCGGTTTCCGGAATTGAGTGATTGGCTCGCGCTCCGGGCCGCCGGGGTCACCGCCGATTCCGTCGCGCGGGCACGGCTGTACAGCACGGTGACGCTGCCGGCCGCCCAGGCCCGGATCGGCTGGACCGAGGCACTCGCCTGGACCCGCCTCGGCGAGAAGGCGCGCGCGGCCCGGAGCTACGCCGCGCTCGGCAGCACCGCAACGGCCCTGCGGCTCCGCTGGGAAGCCGACAGCGACCGGGCCGCCCGCGGCAGGGTCGGGACCGCGCTCGTCGCCCTCGTGCGCGAGGGGCGCGATCGGGGTGAGGCCCGCCAGGCGCTGGCGATCCTCGACGACTACCGCGTCCCGATGGCGCGCGACGACTCGCTGGCCGTGGCGCACCGGGCCGCCGAACTGGGACGACCGCAGTACGCGGTCGCCTTCTTCACCGCCCTCGCGCGCGGCGGCGCGCTCGCCACGCGAGACCGACTCGCCTGGGGGGATGCCGAGGCGAGCCGGGGGAACTGGCAGGGGGCGGAGGCGCGGTACCGCAGCATCACGACGGGCCCGCTTGCCGGACGCGCAGCGTATCAGGCCGCGCGAGCCCAACTGCGGCAGGGGCAGGTGCGCTCCGCAACCGGCGCCCTCGCGCGAATCCCGGCGCGATTCCCTGACGACACCTTCGCCGCCGGGACCGCGCTCTACCTCCTTGCCGATCTCGCCCTCGACGCCGCGTCACCCGATTCGGCGCGTGGCCTCCTCATCCGCCTCGCGCGGGACTATCCCGGCAACGACTTCGCCCCGCGCGCCGCGCTGATCGCCCCGCTGATCGCCTTCGCCCAGGGCGAACCCGCCACGGCGGCGAACGAACTGCGCGCCGCGATCGCGACGCGTCGACTCACCGGATTTGATGCGGACGCCGCCACGTACTGGATCGGTCGCGCCGAGCTGGCGCGTGCCCGGGCGGACGAGGCGCGCGCCACCTTCCGCACGCTGCTCGATCGGGGGCCGGAGAACTACTACGCCCTCAAGGCGGCAGCGCGACTCGACACCATGCCCTGGCGACTGCCTGCGGCATCCGCGCCGGAACCGGTCGTGCCGCTCGACGGACTCCGCCGTGCCGACCTGCTCAGCCAGCTCGGCCTCGACTTCGAGGCCGGCCTCGAGCTCGACGCGGTCGCCGCCGCAGCCACCACGCGACAAGAGCTGATCGCCGCGGGATCGGAGCTGCTCGCCCATGGTCACCCCTCGCGAGCCCGCACCCTGGGACAGCGACTCGCGACGATGGGGGGCGAGCGCGACGGCGACACCTGGCGCCTGCTCTACGTGTTGCCCTACGCGGGGGAACTCCGCGCCAGCGCCACGGCGGCCGGCCTCGATCCGTGGCTGGTCGCGGCGGTGATCCGGCAGGAATCGGCCTTCGAGCCGCGCGCGCGCTCGGCGGCCGATGCGCGCGGATTGATGCAGCTGCTCCCCGGCAGCGGTCGCGACCTCGCCCGCTCGCTCGGCATCCGTGACTTCGACCCCGCGCTGCTCTGGCAACCCGGGCTCAACCTCGCGATGGGCACCCGACACTTCGCGAAGGAGCTCGGCCGCTACCCGGAACGGGAACGGTCGCTGGCCGCCTACAACGCCGGACCGGGACGGGTCGCGCAGTGGAGCCGCACGTTGCTCGACGGCTCGGCGGTGGGCGACGGCGGACTCGCGGACCCCGAGCTCTTCGTCGAGCGGATTCCCTACCTCGAGACCCGCAACTACATCCGGCGGATCACCGTGAACGAGACGATCTATCGGATGCTGTACGAGCGGTGAGTCGCGAGAAGCGAGAAGCGAGAAGCGAGAAGCGCCCGAAGCTAGCTCATCACCGCGAGTGCCAGAACCTCCTCGGCCGTCATCCCTGCCGCGCGCATCGCGCTCACGCTCTCGCTGCCGTCCCGCTTGCTCAGCTTGCGACCATCGGCACCATACAGCAGTGGGTGATGGAGCACCGCCGCCGGTGCGGCGCGCCCGAGGAGCCGGCCCAGCAGCACCTGTCGCCCGGTGGACGTGAGCAGGTCCTCCCCGCGGACGATCAGGCCGATGCGGTCGTGCAGGTCATCGACCACCACGGCGAACTGGTAGGTCCACTGCCCTGCCGCATCGCGAATGACCGGATCGCCGTGCTCCACCGCCGGGTGCTGCCGCTGCGGCCCGAGGAGCAGGTCGTCGAACGTCACCACCTCGTCCGGGAGCTCGACACGTACGACCCGGCGGCCGGGGCCGTCGATCGGCTGGCCACGGCAGGTGCCGGGATATCGTCGCTCGCCATCGGGGCCGGGGGGCGGCAGGTCGCCACGGGTGCATGTGCAGCCGTAGAGCCGCCCCTCGCGCTCGAGGCGGTCGAAGGCGACCTGGTACCGCGCCGGGTGGTCGCTCTGGCGCCAGGGAGACGGTGGAGGCCCCTGCAGCGATGCCAACGAGCGTGGTTCGGGGTGGAAGCCCAGCCAGGCGAGCTCGGCGAGGATGCCGCGCTCGAAGGCCGGCCGGCACCGCGAGCGATCGTGATCCTCCATCCGGATCACCACCTCGAGCCCGAGCGCACCGGCAACCTCCCACAGCCAACCGGCGTGGGCCACGTGGCCGAGGTGGAGCAGGCCGGTGGGGGAGGGGGCGAAGCGGGTGCGGTGCCAGGTCGCCACCGCCGCCCATCGCTCCCTCAGCGCATCGCCCCTGATGCGTGCGAAGTGATCGGCCAGTGCTTCGTGTCTCCCGAAAGAAGTAGCGGCGGATCGCATGGGAAGAATCTCACCACGATGGCGCCAAGCCGGGAAGCGCTGGCACCGGCGACAGCATGAACGGAATCGGTCGGCCGCTCCATGGCGCAGGCGGTGACGCCAGCGGGAGCATCGAGGCAACTCGCTCCGTACGCTGGACGCCGAGAGGCTAGCTGCCCCGGGCGAGCTCGAGTTCGTCCACCAGCGCCTCGATATCCTCGGGTCCCGTCTGGTACGACGTGATGCACGCGCGCAGTACCGGGGCGCCGCCGGCGAGCTGGACGGTTGATACCCACGCGGCGCCCCGGGCGTACACGCGATCACGGATGGTGGCCGCCGCGATCCGGCCGGCATCGACTTCCGGGTGCGTGAAGCAGACGACCGGTAGCGCGGTGTCATTCACCACGCGCCACCCCACGGCCGCAAGCCGTGCGCGGAGCGCCTCGCCCATCGCCGCCTGGCGCTCCACGAGCCGCGCGTAACCCGACAGGCCGAGTTCGGCGAGCGCCGCGAAGACCTTGAGGCCGGTGGCACGACGTGACCACTGCGGGGTCACGAGATGGGGATCCTCGGTGATCGTCGAGGCGGCCGGCGGCATGTAGGTGCTCGCCACGCCGAACGCGCGCGCCGGAGCATCAGGGTGCCGCGTGAAGAACATTCCGGCCCCCATCGGGACGCTGAGCCACTTGTGGGCATCCCAGGTGATCGAATCGGCCCGTTCGATTCCCGCGAACAGTGGACGCAGCACCGGCGAGAGGGTCGCCCCGCCACCCCAGGCGGCGTCACAGTGGAACCAGAGGCCGTGACGCTCGGCCACGTCCGCCACTGCGGCCAACGGGTCGATGACCCCGGCACCGGTGGTCCCCGCGGTGGCGACCACGAACACCGGGTGCCGCCCCGCCGCCGCGTCCGCGGTGATCGCCGCCTCGAGGGCCTCGACGTCCATCGTCAGTGCGGGCGTCACCGGCACCTGGCGCACCGCATCGGTGCCCAGCCCGCTCATCCTGGCGATCTTGAGGAACGAATGGTGCGACTCGACCGAGACGTACAGCACCGGGTCGCGGGCGAGGCCGCGCAGGCCGCGCGTCGCGGCCTCGGGGCACCGCGTCGCGAGGGCGCAGAGCACGCCCGCGAGGTTCGCCTCCGCCCCGCCGGAGGCGAAGTGCGCCGCCATCGAGTCCGGGTCGTACCCGAGACAACGCGCCAGGGCACCGAGCGTCAGCCGCTCGAGTTCCTGCACCACCGGCGCGTGCGACCACACGGCGAGCTGCGGATTGTAGAGCGCCGCGAGGGCGTCCCCGAGCACCGCGGCCTCGCGCACGCTCGGGTTGAACAACCCGAAGTAGCGCGGATGGGTCACGTGCACGAGCCCCTTCCGGAGCATCGCCGTGAGTTCGTCCGCGAGCCGGGCGAGCGGAATGCCGACGCCGAAGTCGTAGCGCGCCGCGAGGGTCGCGCGAAGGACTGCCGGATCGGGCGCATGCACGACCGGCAACGCGCGGATCTGCGCCTCGAATCCGGCCACCTCGGCGGCGAACCGGGCCCAGTGGCCGCCCGGATCGCTCGCAATGCCGTTCAGCGTCGGATCGCTGTCGTGAGCCACGCCTGTTCCATGGTGAGGAGTTCCGCCTGCGTCGCCGGGCCGGCGTCGCGGCAGGTGCCGGGGATGCGGATGAATCGGGACATCACCCCCCCCAACCCGAGCGTGACGTGCATCGCCTCGGCGAACCCGATCAGGTCGGGGGCGCTCGGCACCGATTCGAGGATCAGCGAGGGGACGATCCGGTTGTCGGGACGCTCGACCGGCGACTGGCGGCGCCACAGTGCCGGCGCCATCCGGAACGGACGGGCCGCATGCCACTCGCTCCACAGCGGCGGGTCATACCCGGTTCCCCCCGGCAACCATGCGCCACCAGGACAGCGCAGGATCGCCCGACCGATGCGCAGGTCACTCGCCGCCAGCGCGGTCGCGGTCACCGCCCCCGCCCCGGTCCCGACCACTGCGATCCGCGTGGTATCGACGAGACCGCGCGCGACCAGGTCATCGATGACGAGGGACAGGTCGCGCACGTCGCGCCCGGGCCAGTCGCGCCCGAGTCCGTTGGCGATGTCGAACCCGAATCCCATCGAGCCGCGCGGATTGGCGCGCAGCACCAGCCACCCCGCCGCCGCGTGCGCCAGGGCCCACGGGGCGTAGCCCGCCCCGGCCATCGCGTGCGGCCCGCCGTGGATGTCCACGAGCAGCGGCGCCGACTGCCCAAGCGCGAATCCCGGCGGCCGATGCAACCACGCATCGACGAGGGTGCCATCGGGGGCGCGCACCTCGAACTGTTCCAGCTCCCCGACCGCAGGCTCCGCATCGGGCACCACCAGCGGCTGCATCGCCTCGGGACGCCGCTCGGCGATGCGCAGCAAGCTCCCCGCCGAGGTCGGGGTGCGCTGGATGGCAAGGAGCTGATCGCCCCGACGCGTCACCGCTGCGAGCACGAGCGAGTGCGTCCCGGTGGTGCGCGCCGTCTCGCGACCGTTCCGCAGCTCGACCCGGTGCAGGTTGCGCGTCCCCCGATCCTCGGTGGCGTACCAGATCGACCGGCTGTCACCGGACCAGGCCACGTCGCCGACCGACCGATCGAGACCGGCCGTCAGCCGGACCAGCCCACTGCCGTTCCGGCGCACCGCGATCAGCTCGGCGGCCGGCCAGGGTCCGCCACCCACCGGCTGACCGGTGAAGGCGATCCACTCGCGATCGGGCGAGACGACCGGATCGACCCAGCGGCCTCCCGTGCCGAGGAAGTATCGATGCGTGCCGGAGGCCGCATCCACGAGCTGCAGCGACGCCGCTTCGCGAAGCTCTCCAGAGCCCGTGACCCGACCGGACACGACGAGCGTGGAATCGTCGAGCCAGTCGAACGGCATGTCGCCCGGTTGCTCCGGCTCGGCGGCCCCCAGCAGCAAGTCATCGCTGCTGATGCGTCGTGCGGTCCCGCCGGCCACCGGGACGATGAATAACGCCAGTCGGGCGTTGGCATCCCCGCCGTCGAACGCACGTACGTGGCGGAGCACCGGCGAGGCATCCGCGAGGTACGCCAGTTGTGACCCGTCCGGCGAGAGTCGGAAGCCGGCCACGCCGAGGGCAGCGTCGGTGAGGATGCGATCGGCGCCGGCGACGGAGTCGCGAACGACGACCTGATCCATACCGTCGCGGGGCATGAGGCGAGCCGTGAGCGCCCCGTCCGGCCCGAAGGCGACGGCACGGCCCGGGCCGAGCTGCCGCGGGCTGCCGCCGTCAATGGGGACCAGGAAGACCATCGAGCGGAACTCGTCACGCACCCGATCGGCACTGCGCAGGGTGTACGCGACGGTGCGACCGTCCGGGCTCGCGGCGGCGTCGGTGACGGCATGCCGCGCGGTGAAGGCGATCGGCTCCTGCGCCGCGAGCGATCCGACCGCGCAGCACGCGGCCAGCACAAGCCGGCTCATCGGGCGGCCCGACGTGACCGGAGCTCCTGGTGCACGCGTGCGATCACCATCTCCACCCCGATCCGGTTGTGGCCGCCCTCGGGGATGATCACGTCGGCATGCCGCTTCGACGGCTCCACGAACTCGAGGTGCATCGGCCGCACGCTGCCGAGGTACTGGCGGATCACGTCGTCCATCGTGCGGCCCCGCTCGGCGACGTCGCGCTGCATCCGGCGGATGAAGCGGATGTCGTCGGCAACGTCGACGAAGATCTTGATGTCGAGCAGTGCGCGGACCCGCGGCTCGACGAAGAGGAGGATCCCGTCGACCACCACGACCGGCGCGGGCTCGACCCGCACCGTCCCCGCCGCCCGGGTGTGCGCCGCGAAATCGTAGGTCGGCTTGTCGATGGCCTCGCCCGCGGCGAGCGCCTCGAGGTGGGCCACCAGCAGGTCGTTGTCGAGGGCGTCCGGGTGGTCGAAGTTGACCTGTCGCCGCTCGTCGAGGGTCAGGTGCGCGAGGTCGGCGTAGTAGGCATCCTGGTCGAGGAACGCCGCCGCGACGTCGGTGGCCTCGAGGATCGCCCGGGCAACCGTGGTCTTGCCGGACCCCGAGCCGCCGACGACGCCGATGATGAGGGGGCGGGTGGGGGTGGTCATGCGGCGAGGTCGCCAGAATCGCGCGACGGGCCGCCGTTCTCGCGGAATCGGAGGCGCACGCCGGTGCTTCCCTCGCCGACGCGTGCGCGTCGGTACTCGGGCAGCACGCTTGAGCCTACGGAGTGGGGGCGAGGGCGTGCGCCCAGCCGATTCCGCTCGCCCGGCGCCCGTCGCCGTGATCCCGTGCGTGCCCTCACCGCACCCGCTCGATGTCGAGTCGCAGCTCGTACCAGCCGCCCCTCTGCCAGTGCTGCACCACGAACTCGTGCGTCCCCGTCGCGGTCCACTCGACCTCCTTGACCCGAGACTCGCCGGGGATCGGGTCCTCGAGCACGACGCGGCCATCGATGCTGACCCACACCGCATCATCGGCGATGGTGCGGATCAGGTAGCGACCCGGGGTGAGCGTGACCGTCGCGCGCGCGGTGGTGCGGACGTCGGCCTGCGGGATCTCCGGCCTCGGCGGGCGATACCAGGTGAGGTCGAGGCGCGTGGTGTCCATCGCGGCGACCGGTCGCGCGGCGGAGTCGAACGGCACTTCGGGCGCCGGCGTGAAGGTGAGGTGCCAGTCGATCCTCGGCTCGAACCGGGTCCACCCGAACCGCACCGGCTGATTGGCGGGCACCGGCTCGCCCCAGCGGTTCACGAACGGCTTCGGCCCGACGTACTCCAGCATGACGCTCCAGTCGTCCTCGCGGCCGCCGGTTGGCACCACCGTCAGCGTGTCGCCCACCTGCCCCGACTCCGCCGAGAGCGAGACCACTCCCTGCAGCTCGACCACCCGCCAGGTTCCTGCGGGGCCGAGCACGCGAAGCCGCTGCGGCACCGCGTCGCTGCGACCGACCGGCCAGAGCTTGGGCTCCTGCCAGTCGTACGGCCCCCACTCGTCCACGACGATCGTCTCGCGCCCTCGGCGCGCGCCGTCGGGGATCATCGCGTGGATGCCTCCGCGCAGCGGCATCACCCGATACGCCGGCGGGATCGGCACCGGTGCCGGCCGTCCGGTCGCGCTCGGCACGAAGACCCAACCCGTGGTGTCGCCCTTCGTCTTCGTGAGGGTGTCAACGCCCCGGAAGGTGTTGCCCGCGATCCGGATCTCGCGCGAGTCGGTCGCCTGCACCGCGACCTGGTTGTCGGTGAAGCGATTGCCGAGGATCACGGTGTCGTGCGAGCGGGTGTCGCGATGTTGCGGGTAGCCCCAGTCGGCGGGCTCGCTCGGGTTCTGCCAGAGCCGGATCGCGGTGGTGTCGCCGTCGAAGCTGTTGCCGAGGATCCGGATCTCCTGGCCGTGCTCGATCGTGATCGCCTCGTCGTTGCGGGCGAACCGGTTGCCGAGGAAGACGGTCTCGTAGGAGTAGCCACCCCAGACGCCGTGCCAGTTCTCCTCGACGCGGTTGTCGACGAAGACGTTGCGCGAGAAGGTGTTCTCGATCCCGTTGGTGGGCGCGTGACTGAAGTCGTTGCCGACGAAGAGGTTGTCGTTGACGCCCCCCTCGCCGGTGTCCATCGTCGACTGGCCGGCCCAGATGAAGAGCCCGTCGCCGGAATGGGTCACCGAGTTGTAGGCCACCACGTTGCGGCAGCTCTGCTCGTACATCAGCAGTCCGGCGGAGTCCTGGCCGCGGTTGTAGAAGCCGTGCGAATAGCCGCGCACGTTGTAGTCGATCCGGTTGTGCATCACGGTGTTGTGCGAACTGCGATACATCCCGATGCCGAGTCCGGAGTTGTACGAGAAGTCGCTGTTCCAGATCCGGAGCGAGTCGCTGCGGGTCATCAGCAGGCCGTTGAGCCCCTGGCGCACGGTGACGCCCTTGATTTCGCCGCCCGTCACGCCGTCGAGGTAGATCCCGCTCCCCTTGGCGAGCCACTCGTTCGCGTCGTTCTGGTGGAACGACATCCAGTCGACGAGCGACTCCTTCTCGACCCCGCTCATCAGGCGCGGCTTGTAGCCGTGCGAGGCGTCGAGGTCGAGCAGGCGCAGGCCGCGCACCGCGGTCGCATGCACGCCGACCCGGTAGCCGCGGATGGTGCCGCCGCGAATCACGACATTCGACCCGCCATCAATGGCCACGCCGGTGCCGGTGAACTTGTCCGGTCGGAGTCGATCGGCGGTCCCCACGAGCTCGACGCCGCGGAGATCGAGGGTGATGTCGCTCCCCCGCACCGTGAGCGCCGGCCGGTCGCCGGAGGGCGCCAGGTAGCTCCCAGGCGCGATCCGGGTCGAGGTGGTGACGACCATCCCCGGCGTGTAGGGGACCGCCGGCTGTTGGGCCGCGAGGAGCGTCGGGGCGAGGAGGAGGAGCGGGAGGGTCGGGCGCATGATAGAATCTACGCCCCCTACCCCTCCGCGTACGCCTCCATCGGCGGGCAGGTGCAGACGAGGTTGCGGTCGCCGTACGCCTGGTCAATCCGCCCCACCGTCGGCCAGCTCTTGCGGGCGCGCAGCCCCGGCATCGGGTAGGCCGCCCGCTCGCGCGGGTAGGGTCGGGTCCAGTCGTCGGCGATCACCTGCTCCAGCGTGTGCGGCGCGCCCTTGAGGATGTTCGCGTCGCGGGCCGCCCCGCCCCGCTCGACCATCCGGATCTCCTCGCGGATCGCCAGCATCGCCTCGATGAACCGGTCGAGCTCCTGCTTCGGCTCCGACTCCGTCGGCTCGACCATCAGCGTGCCCGCCACCGGGAACGACACCGTCGGCGGGTGGAACCCGAAGTCGATTAGCCGCTTGGCGATGTCCTCGACCTCGATCCCGGCGCTCGCCTTGAACGGGCGGGTGTCGAGGATGCACTCGTGCGCCACCAGGCCGGTCGGGCCGGCATACAGCACGTCGTACGCCCCCTCGAGCCGCTTGGCGATGTAGTTGGCCGAGAGGATCGCCACCTTGGTCGCGTGCGCCAGGCCCGCGGCGCCCATCAGCCGGATGTACACCCACGAGATCGGCAGGATGCTCGGGCTCCCCCATGGCGCCGCCGAGACGGTGCCCGAGGGGGCCGCGTGGCCGAGCGGGACGACCGGGTGGTCGGGCAGGTGCGGCGCGAGGTGCGCCGCCACGCCGATCGGTCCCATCCCCGGGCCGCCGCCGCCGTGCGGGATGCAGAAGGTCTTGTGCAGGTTGAGGTGGCAGACGTCGGCGCCGAAGTCGCCCGGGCGGCAGAGCCCGACCTGCGCGTTCATGTTGGCGCCGTCGAGGTAGACCTGCCCGCCCGCGGCGTGGACGATGTCGCAGATCTCGCGGATCGATGCCTCGAACACCCCGTGCGTCGACGGGTACGTCACCATCAGCGCCGCGAGCGACGCCGCGTGCTCGGCCGCCTTCGCGCGCAGGTCGGTGACGTCGATGTTCCCCTTCGCGTCGGCCGCCACCGGCACGACCCGCATCCCGGCCATCACCGCGCTCGCCGGGTTGGTCCCGTGCGCACTGGTCGGGATCAGGCAGACGTCGCGGTGCGCGTCACCTCGCGCCCGGTGCCACGCGCGGATGGTGAGCAGCCCGGTGAACTCGCCCTGCGAGCCGGCGTTCGGCTGCAGCGACACCGCCGCAAACCCGGTGATCTCCGCCAGCCACGCCTCGAGCTGGCCGAACATCACCGTGTACCCGGCCGCCTGGTCGCGCGGGACGAACGGGTGCAGCGCCGCGAAGCCGGGCCAGCTCACCGGGATCATCTCCGCGGTGGCGTTGAGCTTCATGGTGCAGCTGCCGAGCGGGATCATCGCGGTGGTCAGCGAGAGGTCGCGGCTCTCGAGGGTCCGCAGGTAGCGGAGCATCTCGGTCTCGCTGCGGTGCACGTGGAACACCGGGTGGTCGAGGTAGCCGCTGGTGCGGGCGAACGCCTCGGGCACCCGCGTCCCGCCGACGAGCAGCTCGCGCGCGACCGGCGGCGCGCCGAAGCAGGCGGCGAGGTCGTCGAGGTCGGTGGCCTCCACGGTCTCATCGAGCGCGATCGTCACGTGGGTGGCGTCGAACCGGCGCAGGTTGATCCCGCGCGTCAGCGCCTCCGCCATCGCCGCATCCGCGGCCACCGGCTCCAGCCGCACCATCAGGGTGTCGAACACCTCCGCGTGCACCACCGTCTGGCCGCCGCGCACGAGGGCGTCGGCGAGCGCGCGCGCCTGGCCGTGCACCCGGAGCGCCGTGCGGCGGATCCCCTCGGGACCGTGGTACACCGCATACATCGCCGCCATCACCGCGAGCAGCACCTGCGCGGTGCAGACGTTGCTGGTCGCCTTGTCGCGCCGGATGTGCTGCTCGCGGGTCTGTAGCGCCATCCGGAGCGCCATCCGTCCGTCGACATCCTTCGACACCCCGATGATCCGGCCCGGGAGGTGCCGCTTGTGCTGCT
>ERZ795053.386-NODE-386-length-56166-cov-11.964463_pt1 | contig 56166 bp, 61 predicted proteins | sample MGYA00375137_ERZ795053 | MGnify/ENA primary metagenome ERZ795053 (study PRJEB30182, sample SAMN05720284) | activated sludge metagenome | isolation source: Anaerobic digester | place: Hong Kong | collected 2014-12-17 ...
TGAAGCTTGAAGACATCAACAAGGGCTTCGACCTGATGCATGCGGGCGAAAGCATCCGCTCGGTCGTCGTCTACTGATCTTGCCGAGAGGCCATCGGGGAGGGCCGGGTACGCACCCGGCCCTTCTCGATTTGCCCCCTCGTGTCTGCGGGGGGTGAAATGTGACCGCCACAATCGAACGCGTGACGCGCCTCGGGACATCCCGCTAGAAGAACGGGCAGGAGGTGGCCCATGCATCCCAATCCAATCTACCGGCGCGAGACGGCCGAGGCGAACCTGGCGTTCGCGCGCGAACGCGGTTTCGGCACGCTCATGGTGAACGCGCAAGAGGGACCGCTGGCATCCCACATCCCTTTCGTGATGGGCGAGGGGTTCGTCGAACTGCATCTGGTGCGTTCGAACCCGATCGTACGGGCGCTGGAGGGTCCGCAGCCTGCCCTTCTGGCGGTGCAGGGTGCCGATGGCTACGTCTCTCCCGACTGGTACGGGATGGAGGATCAGGTGCCGACGTGGAACTACGTCGCGGTACATCTGCGCGGGAGGCTCAGCGTTCGACCGCAAGAAGAGTTGCGCGGGCAGCTTGACCGGCTTTCGGCCGCGTTCGAGGGGCGGATCGAGGGCAAGGCGCCGTGGCTGGTCGAAAAGGTTACGGAAGAGGCACTGACACGCCTGATGCGTATGATCGTGCCTTGCCGCTTCGACATCTCCTCGGTCGACGGGACGTGGAAGCTTGGCCAGAACAAGCCTGCCGCCGCCCGCCTTGGTGCGGCCGACGGGATGGAGGGGGCCGGGATCGGGGCCGAGGTGGCGGCACTGGCCAGGCTGATGCGCGCGGTGGACGGTTAGCGGCCTCGTCCGGCGGCCCGGTCGAGAATGGCTTGCGCGTCCTCGGCCGCGTTCAGGTCAAGGAATACCGAAATCGGCCCGCGAAGCGGCCTTGTGATTGCGGGGTCGGCCCGTAGCGCCCGGTCCCTGGCCAAGGCCGCGACCCTGCTTCGCGACAAGCCCAGCCCTTCGGCCAGAAGGCGATCCACGCGGATCGAAAGCGGGGTCGCCGGATCGAGGTCAAGCGTCAGGGCGGGCCTGCAAGCGGCGTCGGCAGACAGAACCTCGCGCCGGATCGCGACATCCTCAGGCGTCTCGACATGCGGCGTGAAGCGCCCCAGCCCAGAGGCATCGCGGGCAAGCCCGTCCAGCGTGGCCGGATCGTTCGCCTGCATCGCCTCAAGCAGCGTTCGCGGGATTTTTGTCACGGCACGACGTTCGAAGACGGGGCGGTTCCAGGTCGCCTCGCAGGTCGCGCAGCGATAGATAAGCCAGCCATCCAGCCGACGCCCGTTCACGTTCAGGCGCGCCTTTCCGGACGGGACGAAGGGGCGGCTTCGCCCGCAATGGGCGCAGCGAAGCCAGGGACGGGGCAAAGCGGTGGAAAGAACGATCCAGCGGACCGAAAGGTGAAGAGACATGCCGTGAGCAACCTTCCGAAGGAAGCGTCGCGAATGGCATGTGGCCGGTCGGGTGGCGCAGGCGGATGGGGGCACAGAGCGGCAGCCGGTCCGGTCTCAACACCACCCGTGACGCAATCGGCCCCGCTTGGGCGGGGCAAGGGTGAAGCCAGTCGAGCCCGGGCTTTACGACGGCAAGGCGTGCCTCTTGGATGGGTGCGCGACGGGCAGGCTAGCCTAGGCCTCCGTGTGGCGAAAGCCCCATTGTCGGGCGGGCATCCTTGACAGTCGCGGCACAGGGGCGTCTGGTTGCCCCGAACTGACCGGAGGGTTCCATGCAAGCTGCCCGGGAAAGACTTTTCCTGGCCGTCCTGATCGACGCCGACAATATCCCCGCGCGCCATGCGGCCGCAATCCTTGACGAAATCGCCGCCTATGGCGAACCCTCGCTGCGGCGGGTCTATGGCGACTGGTCAAGCCCGGCGCTCGGCCAGTGGAAGGAACAGGCCCGCGATCTTGGGTTGGTGATGCATCAGCAATCGGCCAACACCAAGGGCAAGAACGCATCCGACATCGGGCTGGTGATCGACGCGATGGACATCCTGCACGCGGGCAAGGTCGAAGGATTCGTCCTCGTGTCCTCCGACAGCGATTTCACCCGCCTCGCCAGTCGCATCCGTGAAAACGGCCTTCAGGTCATCGGCATCGGCGAGGCGAAGACGCCGGAATCGCTGCGCAAGGTCTGCAACCGCTTCGTGCTGATCGAAAACATCGTCGCGAACGGGGAGGAGCCGCCCGTCAGCCAGCCGAAGCCCGGGCGCACCGCCGAGCCCGCGCAGACCAAGGAGGCCCCGTCGAAGGCAATTCCGCTGATCAGGGCCGCGATGAAGAAGATCGATCCCGACCAGGACGACTACACGCTGGGCCAACTGGGGCAGGTGATCACCCAGCTTTATCCCGATTTCGACCCGCGCAGCTACGGAAGTGCCAAGCTGTCGGACCTCTTGCGCAAGACTGGCCGGTTCGAGGTGTTTCAGGGCGCGACCCATCAGTGGCGGGTTCGCGACCTGGCCTGAGCACACCGCCTTGACAGCGGCGGGGCCCCGGCGTCTGGTGCGCCCTGAACATCGCCGGAGGATCCGCCATGCGCCTATATCATTCGCCCACCACGCCGTTTGGCCGCAAGGTCATGGTTCTTCTTCTCGAAACCGGCCAGATCGCGGATGTCGAGGTTTCCAGCGTCGCCGGAACGCCGACCGATCCGGGCACCATGCCGATATCGGAAAACCCGCTTGGCAAGATCCCGGCTCTGGTGCCGGACGACGGCCAGGCAATCTATGACAGCCGTGTGATCTGCCGCTATCTGGACGACCGGGCGGGCGGGCGGCTTTACCCCGCCGCACCCCGGCTTTGGCGCACCCTGACGCTTGAGGCAACGGCCGACGGAATGCTCGAAGCCGCGATCCTGATGGTCTACGAGGCGCGCGTCAGGCCCGAGGAAAGGCGCTACGATCCCTGGGTCGAGGGGCAGTGGGCGAAGGTCTCGCGGGCGCTGGATGCACTGGAATCGCGCTGGCTCGATCATCTGAATGGCCCGATCGACATGGGGCAGGTCGCGATTGGCTGTGCACTGTCCTACCTGGATTTCCGCCACGGCGCGCGGAACTGGCGTGCGGGGCACCCCGGGCTGGCAGCCTGGTACGAGGGTTTTGCGCAGCGCGACAGCATGAAGTCGACGGAACCGCCTTCGGCATGACGCTCGATCCCGGGGCGTTCCTCGCCGTCTGGGCATTCCTGGCGCTGAACGTCCTGTCGCCGGGGCCAAACGTGGTCAACACGATTGCAACGGCGATGGGGTCGGGGCGCCCGGCGGGGCTTGCCTCGGCGGCCGGAGTCGCGCTGGGAATCGGTTTCTGGTGTCTTGGCATGACACTTGGGATGGCGGGCGCCTTCAGGCTTTTCCCGCCGCTGAAGGCGGTCCTGACCCTGGTCGGCATAGCGCTTCTGGTCTGGTTCTCGCTGCGCTACGCGATGCGCGCGCGCCGCGGTTGGCGCAGCGGCAGCACGATTCCCGAAGGGCGCGGCGACCTGCGCCCGGGCGCCGCCTTCGGGCGGTCGCTAGGCGTCAACGCCACCAACCCCAAGGCGCTGACAACCTGGGTCGCGATCCTTTCGCTGTTCCCCGTCGCCGACGCGCGCAGTGGCGATATCGCCCTTCTTTGCGTCGGCGCCTCGGTGATCGCGGGCGCGATCCACGGGGTTTACGCCGTGGTCTTTTCCAGCCCGCCCGCCGCGCGCCTCTACGTTCGCGCGGCACCCGTTGTGAACGGGGCCGTCGCCGTCTTCTTCGCGGCGTTCGCGGTCAGGCTTGCGGCCGGGCTGGCGGCCCAGCCCTGACCATTCCCGGATGGCATCGCGGCCCGTGCCGGGGCCGCTGACCCGTTGCGCGGCTGCAAAACACCTGCCCTGCGCTCGATTGTCCGCTGGACGGGGTTGAAATTGACGGCTAATAACCGCCCGGGAAGGCAGCGGGAAACCGCCGCCCTTTGGTCGCATGGCCGGGCAGCTGGCCAAGGAAGGGAGAATAACTCGTGTCTCACGCAGAAGAACACGCAGGCACCCGGAGGGATTTCCTCTACTATGCCACCGCCGGGGCCGGCGCGGTCGCCGGCGGCGCCGCCGTCTGGACGCTCGTCGATCAGATGAACCCCTCGGCGGACGTGAAGGCGCTGTCGTCGATCTTCGTCGATGTGAGCGGGGTCGAGGTCGGCACCCAGCTGACCGTCAAGTGGCGCGGCAAGCCGGTCTTCATCCGCCGCCGCACCCCCGACGAGATCGAGGCGGCGCGCGCCGTCAACATGTCCGACCTGATCGACACGAAAGCGGAAAACGCCAATATCGGCGCAGAGGCGGACGCCTCTGACCAGAACCGGTCGCTGGACGAAGCGGGTGAATGGCTGGTCATGATGGGCGTCTGCACCCACCTTGGCTGCGTGCCGCTTGGCAACGCCTCGGGCGATTTCGGCGGCTGGTTCTGCCCCTGCCACGGTTCGCACTACGACACGGCCGGCCGGATCCGCAAAGGGCCCGCGCCGCGCAACCTCGACGTGCCGATCGCGGCCTTCGTCGACGCCACCACCATCAAACTCGGCTGAGGGGGACGACCATGGCTGGTATTCCGCACGACCATTACGAACCCAAGTCGGGTATCGAACAGTGGCTGCACCGGCGCCTGCCGGTTGTCAGCCTGATCTACGACACGCTGATGATCCCGACGCCGAAGAACCTGAACTGGTGGTGGATCTGGGGCATCGTCCTGGCGTTCTGCCTTGTGCTGCAGATCGCGACTGGCATCGTCCTTGCGATGCACTACACGCCGCATGTCGATCTGGCCTTCGCGAGCGTCGAACACATCATGCGCGATGTGAACGGCGGGCACATGCTGCGCTACCTGCACGCCAACGGGGCGTCGCTCTTCTTCTTTGCGGTCTACATCCACATCTTCCGCGGCCTCTTCTACGGCAGCTACAAGGCTCCGCGCGAAGTGACCTGGATCGTCGGCATGATCATCTACCTTCTGATGATGGGCACCGCCTTCATGGGCTACGTCCTGCCCTGGGGGCAGATGTCGTTCTGGGGCGCCACGGTCATCACCGGCCTGTTTGGCGCGATCCCGGGCATCGGCGAACCGATCCAGACCTGGCTTCTGGGCGGGCCGGCGGTCGATAACCCGACCCTCAACCGCTTCTTCTCGCTGCACTACCTGCTTCCGTTCGTGATCGCGGCGCTGGTCGCGGTGCACATCTGGGCCTTCCACACCACCGGCAACAACAACCCGGCCGGTGTCGAGGTGCGTCGCGCCTCGAAAGCCGAGGCGGAAAAGGACACGCTGCCCTTCTGGCCCTATTTCGTGATCAAGGACCTGTTCGCCCTGGCGCTGGTGCTGATGGTGTTCTTCGCGGTGGTGGGCTTCATGCCGAACTACCTCGGCCATCCCGACAACTACATCGAGGCGAACCCGCTGGCGACGCCAGCGCATATCGTGCCCGAATGGTACTTCCTGCCGTTCTACGCGATCCTGCGCGCCTTCACCGCGGATGTCTGGGTCGTCCAGATCGCGAACTTCGTAACCTTCGGCATCGTCGACGCGAAGTTCTTCGGCGTGCTTGCGATGTTCGGCGCGATCGCGGTCATGGCACTGGCACCCTGGCTCGATACCTCCTCGGTTCGGTCCGGCAAGTACCGCCCGATGTTCCGCTGGTGGTTCTATCTGCTGATCATCGACTTCGTGGTGCTGATGTGGTGCGGCGCGATGCCGGCCGAGCCGCCCTATTCGACGATCTCGCTGATCGGGGCCGCCTACTGGTTCGCCTACTTCCTCGTGGTTCTGCCGATCCTCGGCATCATCGAGAAGCCCCTGGCGCAGCCGGCGACGATCGAAGAAGACTTCAAGGCGCACTACGGCGCGCATCCGGCCGAGTGAGCGGAAAGGAACGATTGAGATGCTGAAGAAAATCGCAATCACGGCCGCTTCCGTTCTGGCCCTGTCCACCGGCGCGCATGCCGCCGGTGCCGAGCAGCACATCGAGGACTTCGCGTTTTCGTTCGAGGGGCCGTTCGGCACCTATGACGAACACCAGCTGCAGCGCGGCCTGCAGGTCTTCACCGAGGTCTGTTCGGCCTGTCACGGCATGAAACAGGTGCGCATCGGCGAGCTTTCGGAAGAAGGCGGACCGAGCTTGCCGGAAGACCAGGTTCGCGCCTATGCCGCGAACCTGAGCGTCGTCGACAAGGAAACCGGTGAAGACCGGCCCGCGACGCCGGCCGACAAGTTCCCGGCGAATACCGGTGCCGGCGCCCCCGACCTGAGCGTCATCGCGAAGGCGCGCGCCGCATTCCACGGACCCTACGGGCTGGGCATCAACCAGTTCTTCAAGGGCATCGGCGGACCGGAATACATCCACGCGCTCCTGACCGGCTACACCGGCGAGGAGAAGGAAGAGGCCGGAACGACCTTCTATGAGAACCACGCCTTCTCGACCGGCTGGATCGCGATGCCCGCGCCCCTGAGCGACGATCTGGTGACCTATCAGGATGGGACACCCGCGACCGTCGAACAGATGTCGGAGGACGTTGCCGCCTTCCTGATGTGGGCGGCCGAGCCGAAGATGATGGCGCGCAAGCAGGCGGGTTTTGTCGCCGTCCTGTTCCTTGGGCTGCTGACGGTGCTCTTGTACCTGACCAACAAGCGGCTTTGGGCGGGCGTAAAGGGACGCAAGACCACCGCCTGATCGACTGCGGAGAGGCCGGGGGCTCTGCCCCCGGACCCCCGGAGTATTTCGGCCAGACTGAATGCAAAGGCGCGCCCGTCGGGGCGCGTTTTCATTTTCCGAGGTAGGCTGCAAGCGCCGGGGGGGGATTGTCCAGAAGCTGCGCGGTGGGAACCGGCGGATGCGCGGCACCTTCGGCGACGAGGACGGTCATCGGGGCGAAACGAAGCGCGTCGTCCGGGTCGTGGCTGACCATGAGGACAGTTGCCGCATTCTCGGTCGCGATTTCGGCGACGAGGTCGAGCATGGTCGCTTTCAGGGCAGGACCGAGCGCCGCGAAAGGTTCGTCGAGAAGCATCACGGGGCGGGCGCGCAGCAGCACCCGCGCGAGCGCGACGCGGCTTTGCTGACCGCCTGACAGGCTGGCCGGCAGGCGATCGTCGTGCCCGGAAAGCCCGGTGCGGTCGAGCGCGGCGCTGACGCGCGCCCGGTCAGGGGCGGACAGGCGAAGATCGGGCCTGATGCCGAGCCCGACATTCTCGGCGACCGTGAGATGCGGGAAAAGGTTCTGGTCCTGGAAGAGGATCGAGACGGGGCGGGCGCCCGGCGGGGCTTGGGTGATGTCCCGGCCCTGCCAGAGGACGCGGCCCGAGGCCGGGGTGACAAAGCCGGCGATGGCCGCTAGCAGCGTCGACTTGCCCGCGCCCGAGGGGCCGAGGATCGCGACCATCGTTCCCGCGTCGATGGTGAGGTCCGCGGCAAGCCGGAAATCGTCCTGCGAGAGGATCAGGCGGTCAAGTCGGAGCATCGGGGCGGCCTCCCTTGTCGATCAGCCAGAAGAGCGTGAAGGACAGTACCAGCAGCAGCAGCGCCGCACCGGCGGCATCTTCCATCCGGTAGGCCGCCATCAGACGGTAAAGCTGCAGCGGCAGCGTCGCGCCGTCGGGATCGGCGAAAAGCGCGATGACGCCCAGATCGCCCATCGAGAGCGCTGCCGCAAGGCCGCCGGCAAAGCGCAAGGGGCGCGCGAGACGCGGCAGCGTAATGAGCCGCAGGCGCGTCCAGCCGGCCATGCCGAGGCTGTCGGCAAGGCGGCCGAAATCCGCCTCGACCGTGCGGGCGGCGGGAAGCAGGATGCGCAGGGCGAAGGGCAGCGCCAGTACGGCATTGGTGCAGGCGGTGATCGGGAGGGCGAGGGTCGCGGGATCTGCAAGCGGGCGCAAGATCAGGAACAGCCCCGTGCCGAGAACCAGCGCAGAGGTCGCGAGCGGCAGCATGGCCAGCGTTTCCAGCAGCCTTGCCAGACCCGGCCTTGCCCGGGCGATCGCCAGCACAAGCGGCAGCGCGATGCCGATGGTCAGCATCGCCGAGCCGCAGGCGACGGCAAGTGAGCGGCCCGCGGCGTGCCAGACGGGTGCGGGTAGGCCAGCAAGCGCCGGCAGGCCCCGGATCGCGACCGCCGCGAGGGGCGCAATCAGGAACATGGCGGCGAGGCCCAGGACGATTGCGTCCTGCGCCCGCAGCCAGCCGCCCGCCGCATCCCAGCGCGCAACGGACCGGTCGAGGCCGGCCCCGAGCGCGGAGGGCGCGGCAAGGCGAAGGACCATCGCCGAGGCGACGATGCAAAGCGCCACCTGGACCGAGGCCAGAAGGGCCGCGCGGCCGAGGTCGAAGTCGAAGCGGAACGCCTGGTAGATTGCCAGTTCGACCGTGGTGGCCCGGGGCCCGCCGCCCAAGGTAAGGGCGACCGCAAAGCTGGTCAGGCAGATGAGGAAGACCGCCACGAAGACCCCGGGCAGCGTTTCGCGCAGCATCGGGCGTTCGAGAAACCGGGCGACCTCGGCCGGCCCCATGCCAAGCGAGGCAGCAAGCCGGAAGCGTTCGGCCGGAATCGCGAGCCATGCCTGCAGGAGAAGCCGGATCGCGAGCGGCAGGTTGAAGAAGACATGGGCAAGGACCACGCCGTTCAGTCCGTAGATTGAGACCGGCGGCAGGCCAAGTGCCACGATCCCCTGATTGAGAACGCCCGCGCGGCCGAAGATCGCCAGAAGGCCAATGACAGCGACGATCACCGGCAGGATGAACGGCGCACCAAGAAGCGCGATCAGGAGTGCCCGCCCGGGAAAACGCCGCCGCGCAAGCGCGCGAGCCGCCGGAATAGCAAGCAGCGCGGACAGCAGCGCCGACAGGGACGCCTGCCACAGGGTGAAACGTATCGCCGCAAGGTCCGCGGGGCCAATGGCCGAAAAGCCCCGGGCGCGCGCAAGCACGGCGACAAGCGTGCCCAGCGTCAGCGCGACGAGGAGCGCCGCCGGCGCCCCCCCGAGCGCGAGTGTGCGCGCTATTGGCTGAGGGCGGTCTGCCATTCGGCAAGCGCCTTTTCACGGATCGACCGCGCGTCTTCGGGTGCAAGAAGCAGGGCTTTCTGCGGCGTCACGAGCGTTCCGAATCCCTCCGGAAGCCCCGCTTCCGGGGTTCGCGCGGGATACATCCAGTTGGTTTCCGGGATGACCTGCTGGAACGCGTCGGAGGTCACGAAGGCCATGAAACGGTCGGCGAGCTCAGGCTGGTCGGTGTTGGCGAGCTTGCCGGCGACTTCGACCTGAAGGTAGTGCCCTTCGTCGAAGGGCATCGCGGCCTTGGTGTCGTCACCTTCCGCGATCAGGTGATAGGCAGGCGAGGTCGTGTAGGACAGGACGGCGTCCGCCTCGCCGTTCAGGAACAGGCCGTAGGCTTCGGACCAGCCCGGCGTGACGGTGACGATGTTGTCGGCAAGGCCGGCCCAGATGTCTGCCGCGCGATCGCCATAGGCCTCCTTGACCCAGAGAAGAAGTCCGAGGCCCGGTGTGGAGGACCGGGGATCCTCGATCACGATCTTCAGCTCGGAGGCGGCGAGAGCCTCGAAATCGGCCGGAACAGAGCCTGTTTTCGACCTGTCGTAGACGAAGGCGAAGTAGCCCCAGTCATAGGGTACGAAAAGCGGATCGGTCCATGCGACGGGAAGGTCCAGATCGGGGGTCTGGCCATGCGGCGCGACCAACCCGCTGGCCGCGGCATCCGCGGTCAGGTTGGTGTCGAGGCCAAGGACGACATCGGCCGGGCTGTCGGCGCCTTCGATCAAGAGCCGCGCCAGCAACGCCGCGCCGTCGCCCGCACTGACGAACCGGACCTCGCAGGCGCAGTCGGATTCGAAGGCGGTCTTGATCGCCGGACCGGGACCCCAATCGGAGACAAAGCTGTCGTAGGTGTAGATCGTCAGGACAGGTTTTTCCTGGGCGACGGCCGCACAGGCCGCCGTCGTTGCCAGGAAACCCGCGAGCATCAGGGATTGTTTCATCTCACATCCTCCAATGGTCAGGCGGGCGGAGATGGGGGTGGCACGGTCGCCTTACCTTCCCTCCGCCGGTTCTAACCGGTTCAGGTTCAACGGGTCCGCTTTCGCATCTCAGTCCCGGATCAGATCCGGGACACCCCGAGGTGAGGCGGACCCTATACGCAGGCGCCGGTGCCTGCAAGTCGACTTGACGCGGGTCAACGAGCCGTCAATATTTTGATCAAATTATGGAGGCGGTACATGGACCTTGAGATTCGGCGGGTGGGACCCGAAGCGGCGGCAGAGGTTGCCGGGATGATCGCGGGTCTTCTGGAGGAGTTCGCGCCCGGAGAAGTTGTCGACATCGCGGCCATGACGGCGACGGCGGAAGAGGTGCTGGCACTGGACATTGTGACCGGCCTTGTCGCCTTGCGGTCGGGCGAAGCGGTCGGTCTTCTCATGCTGAACGACTGCGCCGCGATCTATGCGGGCGGGCGGTTTGGCGAGATCACCGAGCTTTATGTCCGCCCAGACATGCGGTCACGGGGCGTGGCGGCACGACTGGTGGCCGAAGCGGAACACATCGGACGGGCGCGCGGTTGGCAACGGATCGAGGTCGGCGCGCCGGAACAACCTGCCTGGGCGCGAACACTGGCCTTCTACCGGCGCGAAGGCTTTGCCGAGGTCGGGCCCCGGCTGAAGAAGACGCTATAGGCGCGGCAGCCCGTGCCCCGAACCCTATCGGGGGCTCGGCACGGGATAGTGTACCAGGCGAAACGAGCGCGGGAAGGCTTGAGCGGAGGCGCGCGCTTCGCTATGCCGCATGGGCAAAGGAGCCCCGCGCATGAGCCTGAACACCTTCGGACATCTTTTCCGGGTCACGACCTGGGGCGAAAGTCATGGGCCCGCGCTGGGCGCGACCATCGACGGCTGCCCGCCGGGGGTCGAGATCGACGAGGCGGCGATCCAGCACTGGCTGGATCGTCGCAAGCCCGGCCAGAACAAGTACACCACCCAGCGCCGCGAACCCGACGCAGTCCGCATTCTGTCGGGCGTGTTCGAGGGGCGGACGACGGGCACGCCGGTTCAACTGATGATCGAGAACACGGATCAGCGGTCGAAAGACTATGGCGAGATCGCGGAACGGTTCCGGCCCGGCCATGCCGACATCACCTACTGGCAGAAATACGGAATCCGGGACTATCGCGGCGGCGGGCGGTCATCGGCCCGCGAAACCGCGGCCCGGGTCGCGGCTGGCGGGTTGGCCAGGGCGGCGTTGGCCAAGCTGGCGCCGGGCGTGAAGATCACCGGATACATGGTGCAGATGGGTCGCCTTCGCGCAGACCGCGACCGGTTCGATCTGGCCGAAGTGGAACAAAACCCGTTCTGGTGCCCCGATGCGACGGCGGCCACAATCTGGGCGGAGCACCTGGATGAGCTTCGCAAGTCCGGCAATTCCGTTGGCGCGGTCGTCGAAGTCGTCGCCTCCGGCGTGCCCGCGGGACTGGGCGCGCCGATCTACGGCAAGCTCGACACCGATCTGGCCGCGGCGATGATGTCGATCAATGCGGTCAAGGGCGTGGAGATCGGCGAAGGCATGGCGGCGGCCGAACTGACCGGGATCGAGAACGCTGACGAGATCTTCATGGGCAACGACGGTGGCCCCCGCTATTCATCCAACCATGCGGGCGGCATTCTGGGCGGCATCTCGACGGGGCAGGACGTCGTGGTGCGCTTTGCCGTCAAGCCGACCTCGTCGATCCTGTCGCCGCGCCGGACGATCGGCATTTCCGGACAGGAAAGCGAGATCGTCACCAAGGGCCGTCATGACCCCTGTGTCGGTATCCGCGCCGTGCCAGTGGGCGAAGCGATGATGGCCTGCGTCATCCTTGACCATCTGCTTCTGGACCGGGGGCAGACGGGTGGCATTCGCGGGCCGATCGGCGGCTGACGACGGAAATCGCGCCCGCCCGCGTTTGATGAGAAACAGGGGGTGGCGCAGATGATCCGACGCGCGTTTCTGATCCTTGCGATGCTGGCCGCGCCGCTTGCCGCGCGGGCCGACCTTTCGCGCCACGATCTTGTGCAGGACGGTCTTCAGCGCAGCTACCGGCTTTTCGTGCCTGATGGCATCGCGCGCTTCGCCGGGCCACGCCCGGTGGTCCTTGTGTTGCATGGGGGCGGCGGCAGCAGCCGCGAAGTTCGCCTTTCGACGCGGCGGCGCTTTGACGAACTGGCCGAAGCCCACGGATTTCTGGTGGTCTATCCCGATGCGGTCGGACGCATCTGGGATACAGGCGCCGGCATGATTTCGTCGCGTCTGCAACCCCGGCGCGATGATGCAGCGTTTCTTGAACGGGTGATCGCCGAAGTGGCGGCACGCCACCCGGTCGACAAGGCGCGGGTTTTCGCGACGGGCGTGTCGCGTGGGGGTATGCAGGCATATGCGCTGGCCTGCGGAAATCCGGGCCTGATCCGCGCCATCGCGCCGGTGGCGATGCCACTGCCCGAAGCCTCGTTGCGCGCCTGCCGCCGTGGTGCCGCCTTCGGGTTTCTGTTGATCCATGGAACGGCGGACCCGATCGTGCCCTATGACGGCGGGCCGATCACGCTGGGCCGGCGCGAACGCGACACGGTGCTGTCCGCGCCGGAAACGTACGCCGTCTTCCAGCGCCGCAATGGCTGCAAGGCCAGCGTCGAGGGCGCACCTGCCGGGTCCGTCCGACGTTTCAACGCGCGGGGATGCAGGGCACCGACCGCGTTTCTGAGTGTCGGCGGCGGCGGGCACGGATGGCCGGGCGGCCGCAAGATGATCCCTGGCGGCAGGGCCGGACCGATAAACCGCGATATCTCGTCCCCGGACGAGATCTGGGCTTTCTTCAGCCGGTTCTGACCGGCGCGGCCTTGGACAACTGCACCGCGAGGATGCCGGCCGCGACGATGGCCACGCCGATCACGTCGGCAAGGCCAAGGTTTTCGCCCAGCAACACCGCCGCGACGGCCACACCGAAGAACGGGTTGAGGAAGTGGTAGGTTGCCGCGCGCACCGCGCCGATGCGGGCGACCAGACGGAACCATACCCAGGTCGCCAGCAGGCCGGGCACCAGCGTCGTGTAAGCAAAGGCCATGACGAGCCGCCCCGTCCAGTTGACATGCCATGCCTCCGTCAAGAGCGCGGCGACGGCAAGGACGCCTGCGCCAACGAACATCTGAAGGCCGACGATCATCAGGACGTTGCCCTGCGACGAGGCACTTCGCACTGTAAGCGTCGCGATGGCCAGTGCAAGCGCACCCAGCCCACAGAAGATCAGGCCCTCGATGCTCACGCCGCCCGACAGCCGCGATCCCATGATGATCGTCACCCCGGCCACGCCGGCAACAAGCCCCGCGATCCCAAGGGGGCGCACCTTCTGCCCCAGGAACAGCCAGCCAAGCAGCGCCACGAGCAGTGGCATGGTCGAGGCGATGATCGCCGCCAGGGATGCTTCCACCCACTGCATCGCGACGAAGTTCAGGCCAAGGTAGAGCGCGTTCTGGCACAGGCCAAAGATCATCACCGATCGCCACTGGCCCCGGCTGAGCCGCCAGCTTTGGCCGATCGCGGTGGCGATCGCCACGCCGATCAGGCCTGAGAACAGGAAACGAAAGGCCAGCGCCGTCAGGGGCGGCGCGTCCGCCACGATCATCCGCGCCGAAGTGAACGCCGATGACCACATGAACGCGAAGGCAAGGCCCATCAGGATTGCGCGCAGGTCCATGTTCTTCCCCGGATCTCTGGTTTGTCGCGCCGTGACTTGCCACGATAAGGCGGCGAAGGAAAGCCGCGGCCGCGTATCAGCTTGCCGGTCTGTGGGCCGAAAGACAAAAGGACCGCCCGAGGGCGGCCCTTTGCGTTTGTCAGGTGCCGGCGTCTCAGCCGTTGACGCTGTCTTTCAGCGCCTTGGCGACGGTGATCTTGACGACCTTGTCCGCCGGCTTCGTGATGATCTCATTGGTGGCCGGATTGCGCACCTGACGTTCCGGACGGGCGCGGCAGACGACCTTGCCGATGCCGGGCAGGGTGACGGCACCGCCGCCGACGACTTCCGACGTCACCACCGAGGCGATCGCGTCAAGCGCGGCCGAAGCGGTCTTCTTGTCGGAGCCCATGGCTTCTGCCACCGCGGCCACGAGCTGGGTCTTGGTCATGGGTTTGGACATGTCTGTCTCCTCTCTGGCCCCGTTCTGTAGGGGGTCATTCGCTGTCGTTCACAGCCTGTTGTGGTCAATCACATTACTTGCACGGGCATGGCAAGCGAATTCCACCCATACGGGCTGATTTTCGCAGCGTCAAAGGAACGCTGTTTCCTCGAAGCTACGCAGCTTCCTGCTATGGATACGTTCGACCGGCATGTCGCGGAGTTTCTCCATGGCGCGCACGCCGATCTGCAGGTGACGGCTGACCTGCGTGCGATAGAAATCCGTCGCCATGCCCGGCAGTTTCAACTCGCCGTGCAGCGGCTTGTCGGAGACGCACAGGAGCGTGCCGTAGGGAACGCGAAACCGGAAGCCGTTGGCGGCGATGGTCGCGCTTTCCATATCCAGCGCGATGGCGCGCGACTGCGACAGGCGCTGCACAGGGCCGGACTGATCGCGCAGTTCCCAGTTGCGGTTGTCGATGGTGGCGACCGTGCCGGTCCGCATGATCTTCTTCAGGTCGAAACCGTCCATATGGGCGACATCCGCCACCGCTTCCTGCAAGGCGATCTGGATTTCCGCCAGCGCGGGGATCGGCACCCAGACGGGAAGGTCCGCGTCAAGGACATGGTCTTCGCGGACGTAGGCATGCGCCAGAACGAAATCGCCCAACGATTGGGAATTGCGAAGCCCTGCGCAGTGCCCGACCATCAGCCAGGCATGCGGGCGCAGGACGGCGATGTGATCCGTCGCGGTCTTTGCATTCGAGGGACCGACGCCGATATTGACCAGCGTGATCCCCTGGCCGCCGCGACGCTTCAGGTGGTAGGTCGGCATCTGCGGCATCTTGGCCGGTTCGCGCAGGTCGCCGTCGGGCGTGGTGATCAGGACGTTTCCAGGCCCGACAAAGCCCGTATAGCCCGACGCCGGATCGCCAAGGGCCTGCCGCGCATAGGCTTCGAATTCCTGCACATAGAACTGGTAGTTGGTGAAGAGGACAAAGTTCTGGAAATGCTCGGCGTCCGTGGCGGTGTAGTGGCTGAGCCGCGCCAGCGAATAGTCGACCCTCTGTGCGGTAAAGGGTGCAAGGTGGTCGGAGCCGTCCCTGTTTGGTCTTGCTGTGCCGTTGACGATATCGTCGTTGGTTGTCGCCAGATCCGGCACGTCGAAGAAATCGCGTAGCGAAAAGTCCAGTACCCCTTCTTGCGGAACGTTCACATGCGGGCTGGACGCGACGGCGAAATGCACCGGAATCGGCGTGGTGCTTGGCCCGATCTGAACCGGGACACCGTGATTGCGGATCAGATGGCCGATCTGTTCGATCAGGTAATTGCGAAAGAGATCGGGCCGCGTGATCGTCGCAACATAGGTACCCGGTGTCGCGACATGGCCGAACGACAGCCGGCTGTCGGCCTTGGCATGGCTGGTCGTGGTGATGCGCACCTCGGGGTAGAAGGCGCGGACACGAGCGGATGGGCGGTGACCGCCAAGCGCACGGGTGAAGTGATCGAAGAGAAAGCCGGTGGCCTGGGCATAAAGCGCCTCAAGACGGGTGACGGCAGGTTCGGCTTCGGTGAAGACCTCGGCTGCGGGCATCGCGGGGGTCAGGACATCGGGTTCGGTGTTCATGCAAAAAGCTCGGTGAATTCGAATTTGGTGACATCGACAAGCCCAAGGTCGGAAATCCTGAGTTCCGGGATCACGACAAGGGCCAGGAAGGAATGCTGGATCGAGGCGTTGTTCAGGTCGCATCCGCAGTCGCGCATCCGCGCGACAAGGTTCGATGCCTTTGCGGCCATATCCGCGGCGGGCGCGTCCGACATCAGGCCTGCGACCGGAAGAGGGATCTCGGCGATTTCCGCCCCGTCTTTCCACAGGGAAAACCCGCCGCCCATCTTCGCGATTGCATTGGCGGCCCTTGCCATCATCTCCCGGTCGGTTCCGACGACGATGATCTGGTGGCTGTCGTGGGCGACGGTGGAGGCCATGGCCATCCGGCCCTTGTAGCGAAAGCCGTTGACGAAGCCGTTGACCATCCGGCCCGATCCAAGATGGCGTTCGATCACCGCGCATTGCGCGACATCCTGCGCCTCGTCCGGTTCGACGATGCCCTCGCGGACAGCCAGTTCGGCGGTCAGCGCCCGGGTCGGGGCCTGGTTCTCGACGATGCCGATGACACGAACGCGGACGCGATCGGCCCCTTCCGGGGCGCGGATCACGAAATCGCCTGCGGTCTTTTCCCTGCCCATCCGAACCGTATCGCGCGCCTTTGCGGGCCAGTCATAGTGCGGGCATGTAACGGTCAGGCGACCGTCCTCGGCCACCGTTCTGCCCCGCGCTATGACCCTTTCGCACGGAAGCGTCGCCAGATCGGAGGTCAGGATCAGGTCGGCCCGCCGCCCCGGCGTGATGGAGCCGAGTTCCCGTTCCATCCCGAAATGGGTCGCGGTGTTGATCGTCGCCATCTGCAGCGCGATCAGCGGATCGCAGCCCTTTTCCACCGCGCGGCGATAGGCGCGGTCCATGTGCCCTTCCTCGACCAGGGTGCCGGGGTGGCAGTCGTCGGTGCACAGTATGAAGTTGCGCGGATCAAGGCCCCTTTCGGTGACGGCGGTGATCTGCCGGTCCACGTCGAACCAGGCCGATCCGTGACGCATCATCGCGCGCATCCCCTGGCGGGCCCGCACCACCGGATCCATCTCGGTCGTGCCCTCGTGATCGTCGGCGGGGCCGCCGGCAACATAGGCCAGGAACGCCGGTCCAAGATCGGGGCTGGCGTAGTGCCCGCCCACTGTCTTGCCCGCCCTTTGGGTTGCCGCGATTTCGGCCAGCATCTGCTGGCTGCCGGCGATCACGCCGGGGAAGTTCATCATCTCGCCCAGTCCGACGATCCCCGGCCAGGCCATCGCCTCGGTCACCTCGTCGGGCCCGATCTCGTAAGGCGTTGTCTCAAGCCCCGGGGCCGAGGGCGCGCAGGAGGGCATCTGCATGAACATGTTGACCGGCTGCATCAGCGCCTCGTCATGCATCATGCGGACGCCGTCGATGCCCAGAACGTTGGCGATTTCATGGGGGTCGGCGAACATTGTGGTGGTGCCGTGGGGAATGACGGCGGCGGCGAATTCGGCCGGGGTCAGCATGCCCGATTCCACATGCATGTGCCCGTCGCAAAGGCCCGGCACCATGAAGCGTCCGCCCGCCTCGATCACCTCGGTATCGGGGCCGATCGCATAGCCGAGGTCGGGGGCGATGGCGGCAAAGCGGCCGTCGGCGATGGCCACATCGTGACCGGGCAGGACTTCGCGGGTGTGAACATTCACCCACTGGCCGCCACGGATCACCAGATCGGCCGGCGCGCGACCTGCAGCGACGGCGACAAGGCGCGGCGCGACATCGGGCCAGGCAGGGGGGGTAAGGTTTTGTGTTTTCATGCCAAAACCTGCCAGATCGCGGGCAGCGCCGCAAGGGCCCGCCGCGGTGGTTGCGAAGTGGCCCGCGGGATGAAAGACTGCACCGCAAGACGCACCTGCGAAGGGAGGCAGGATTGGCCGGACCGATGATCTCCATCGCCTATTGCACCGGCTGCAACTGGCTTTTGCGGGCCGCCTGGATGGCGCAGGAGCTTCTGTCGACCTTTCAGGAAGACCTGGGCGGGGTGACTCTTTGCCCCGGCCATGGCGGCATCTTCGAGATAACGCTGGACGGCGAGGTGATCTGGGAACGCAAGCGCGACGGCGGCTTTCCCGACATCAAGGTTCTGAAGCAGATTGTGCGCGACCGGATAGACCCCGACCGATCCCTTGGCCATATCGATCGCGCGGCGGGCGGAACATGACCTTTTCAGACGCACTATGGGTCTTCATCATCCTGTCGATGCTGCAACCCGTCCTGGCGCGCAAGTTCCTGGACCTTCGGCGCATGCAGATGATCGACCGCTTCCAGAAACGCCGCGGCAGCCGGGTGATCCTGATGGTGCACCGGCAGGAAACCATGCGGCTTCTGGGCTTTCCGCTGATGCGCTACATCGACATCCAGGACAGCGAGGACGTTCTGCGCGCGATCCGGATGACGGACCGGGACGCGCCGCTGGACATCGTGCTCCATACGCCCGGCGGGCTCGTGCTTGCGGCGCTTCAGATCGCCCGGGCGGTCGAGGCGCATCGCGGCAAGGTCACGGTCTTCGTTCCGCATCATGCGATGTCCGGCGGTACGCTTGTCGCGCTTGCCGCCGACGAGATCGTGATGTGCGATCATTCCGTCCTTGGCCCGATCGATCCCCAGATTGGCCAGTTCCCCGCCGCCTCCATCCTGAAGGTCGTGGCCGACAAGCCAGTGGCTGAGATCGACGACGAAACGCTGATCCTGGCCGATGTCGGACGAAAGGCGATCGATCAGGTGCGGCAGGCGGCGACCACGATCCTGTCGGCGCGGATGCCGGCGGACAAGGCGGCGGCGATTGCGGCAACCCTTTCGTCGGGAACCTGGACCCATGACTATCCCATTTCGGCGCAGGAGGCGCGCGACATCGGGTTGAATGTCTCGACCGACATGCCGGCGGAGGTGATGGAGATGATGATGCTCTATCCCCAGCCGGTGCGGCAGTCGGGCGGAGTGGAATTCCTTCCCGGGCCGCACCAGCCCTCCCCCCGAAGGGCGCGGCGCTAGGCGTCAGGCCGGCCGCAGGACCAGGACGCCCAGGCCGACACGGACATGGCTGAGCGGAAACTGGCAGGACAGCGCGAAGGGGCCTGTCGAAGCGGCGATGCCTGCGCCGCTGTACACCCCGTACTTCACGTTGCCCGCAATACTCGACAGTGTCTGGGCGAGATTGATTGTCGCCGCGGGCGTATTCGAGACGCCCGCGACGAGCGCGACGACAAGATCACCTTGTTCGGCCTGCACGGTGGTGCCGATCGCTGTGGTTCCCACCGCCGATTGCGCGCTGGCGTAGCCAGCGGCATTCGCCAGGTGCAGCCGTGCGCCGTAGACAGGAAGAACCGCGATCGCAGCCTGTCCATTGTAGCACAGGGCATCAAAAGTGACCTCGACCGTTGCGCTTGTGCCGAAAGGGATACGTCCATAGTAGAATGTCACGCCGCACAGGTCGCCACCCAGTTCCGGCGTCCCCGCGCGGGTTAGTGGGATGGCGCCCACCTTGACCGAAATTGGCCTGATCGCGACATCGGACCGTGCGGTCACCGCGAGGATGATGATCCGGTCCGCATTGGCTGTGCCAAGCGAAACGCCCGCAACCGAAGACACGATCGCCCGGGGCAGCGGGTAGTGCGCCAGGCCTCCCGGCGTGACCGGACCCGTCGGTGCCGTCGACACGTTGGCCTCGGCCTCCAGCAGCCCTGCCAGATAGGCCTGCCCCATTGCGGCGTTGGACGCCGCCGTCAGGTGGAGCCCGTCAAACAATGTTGCTTCCGTCGGCACAGAGGGATCAGCATAGCCGGTATGGGGCTTGCGATTCACGCAGGACTGGCAAGTGTTCTGAACAACCGGATGATAGAGACCCGAAAGGGGGGCGTGCCCGCCGACGACGAAGGGCGTGGAACCGTTCGCGGCGGCGATGTCTTCGCGCAGATTGTCGATACACTGATCGAGCGCGTTGGCATATCCGGCGAGCGTCGCCGGAGCCTGGCTGTCGGCATCGCCCTGATGCCAAAGAATACCCCTCAGGACGGCATTGCCGGGAAGTGCGGCAAGGGCGGCATTGACCCGTGCGACGGCTGCCTCGTATGCGGAATTGCCACGCGTCCAGGTCCCGTTCGCAAAGCCGGACGCATCGCGCGCCACGCCGATCAGATGGACCGCGTTGTCGGGAAAGGCCGCCTGGTAAGCGTTGGCGAACGCCCGCGCCCAGCCATGGTTGGCGGCCGGATCGGGCCGGGCGACGGCACCTGTTTCCCATGGCCCGTGATAGAGGCGACTGCCCACAGGCGCCCAGCTGTCCAGGGCCGCCCAGTGCCGCGCGCTCTCGGGATAGACATCTAGGTCGGTTTCCGGTGCGCGCCCCGAAGCGTTGGCATCGCCGGCAACCACAAAGACATGATGGGGTGCCGGCAGGGGTGCCGATGGTGCTGCGCGCCGGGCTGCTTCTAGGGCCAGGCCGATCTGGAACATGCTGTCATCCTCGCTTTGGTGGGCGCATGGAGCGTGGATGACAGGATCCCGCTCTACACTCCGCCCTCTTGCCGACTGGGCGTGACCTTATGGCGGGTTGATCGTGCGTTGCGGGGATTGCTGTTATGCAGGACGCACCGTCCAGAGGTTCGAAACAAGTTTGCGGCCGCTAGAAGTAACTGCGCACCAGCGCCCCCGTCAGCAGTGCCCAGCCGTCTGAAACCACGAAGAAGGCAAGCTTGAACGGCAAGGCGACGATCGCGGGCGGCACCATCATCATCCCCATCGACATCAGGATCGCCGATACCACCATGTCGATGATCAGGAACGGAAGATATATCAGGAAGCCGATCTGGAATGCCCTTGCCATCTCGGACAGCATGAAGGACGGGACCAGGATCGAGAGCGGAGCCTCATCGGCGGCCGCAAAGACAGGGACAGGTTCGCGCAGCGCGGCAAGTTCTGCCAGGGTGTCGGGATCGACCCGATGCGCCATGAAGGTACGAAATGGCGCGACGCCGGCATCGAACGCCGAAGCGGCGTCCAGCTTGCCGTCAAGTAGCGGTGCCACCGCGTCGCCCCATGCCTGCGCGAAGACGGGTTCCATCACGAACCATGTCAGGAAAAGAGCGAGCGATACGATCAGGAGGTTCGGCGGCGACTGCTGTAGTCCGATGGCCTGGCGCAGGATCGACAAGACGGTGACGATGAAGGGAAAGCAGGTAACCATGACGGCGAGGCCGGGCGCCAGTCCCAGGATCGTTACCGCTGCCATCAGGAACAGGGACTGTCCGGTAAGCGACCCGCCATCGAGCGACAGGGTAACCTGCTGTGCTGCGACCGGGGCAGGGAGCAGTCCGAGCAGTCCGATCGCAACGAGTTGAAATGCCACGCGCATCTCAGATCTCCTGCGACCGGTCGACGATTTCTGTCAGGCGAACTGCCAGTCGCGTTGTCCCATCGACCTCTGTCTCGACAAGCTCTCCGCGCGCGATCAGTCGATCGCCGACGAACAGTTCCACCGGATCCTCGATTCGTCGATCAAGCGCAAGAACCGCGTCTCGGCGCAATGCCAGGAGTTCGCGCAACTGCATGCGCGCCCGTCCGACCGATATCGTGATTTCGATGGGTACGGCCGTGAACGACCCGCCCGCGCCGTCCTTGTCATCCATTTCGCGCCTCTTGTGGTTGTTCGGGGTGGAAGAAGGAATGGACTGCCAAACCGATCTGTTCGATGACGCCGGCCAGATCTATGCTGGTCTCCATCGGGCCGACGACCAGTTGGACCTGGCCGTGCGACAGCAAGGGCTCCGGATCGAAGACCAGCGGAAAGCTGACCTGGCTAAGGACCACCTGCTCGATCGCGTGGCGGTTTTCCGGATGCGCGCGGATTCGGGCAGGAGTCTCGGCGAGCCTCTCGGCCTCCGGTCTGAGAGCCTCAAGAACGACATGCCCGAGTGCTTCCTGCGCCATGAGCGGCAGGACCTTGGCAACCATTTCGGTGAGGAGCGGCTCTAGTGAGCGCAGCACATGGGCGCGCGCCTCGCCATAGCTCAGGGCCATGTCGCGCAGGTTCTGCCCAAGGTCGGCACGCAACCGCGCGATTTCGTCCTCCTGGGCGTTGACGGCATCTTCCCAGCCGGCGGCATAGCCGGTTTCGTAAGCCTGAAGCCGCGCTTCTTCCAGTTCCTGCACCGAAAGATCGTGGCGAACGTCTTCGCTGGCGATGCCATCAAAGCAATCGAGTTGAAGCAGCCGGGTCATTGTGCCTCTCCTTTCTCGTCTTCGGCCATCCAGCTGCGCAGAATCTCGGCGGTTTCCTCGCGTTTTTCGACCATGAGCGTTCGAAGCCGGGTCACCGGATCTACGGATACATCGCCGCTTGCGCGCGCAATCCCGAATGCCGGTCCCGGTTCGATTGTCCGGTCGTCATCCGCGATCTCCCCGGTCAAAGCCTCTGGATCCAGCTTTGCATGCGGCCGGGCGGGAATTGCTGGCGCAGGTGTTTCTGACAACCGCGCGCCGGACAGAATTGGGCGCACCACGAACAGGCCAAGTGCCAGCGCGACAAGCGCGGCGGCCGCGGATTGCACCAGTCTCGTCATATCGACGGGTGTCATCGCAAACCAGGGCGCGGTGGCAATCTCGCTCCCATCGGGGGCCGGTTCGAATGGAAGCGATCGGATCGAGACGACATCGCCCCGTTCCTCGTCGAAGCCGATAGCTGCCGCCACGAGTTCCCGAAGTGCGGCAATTTCGTCTTCGCTGCGACCTTCGGGCGTGTCGGGGGGGGCATTCAGAAGGACGGCCACCGTCTGGCGGCGGATCGCACCAGGCACGCGCAGCAATTCGCGCCGCGTTTCCGAGATTTCGAAGTTCACGCGTTCGCGCGTTTCGCTCGACTGGCTGGACGTCGTCCTGCCGCTGTCGCCTGCGTCGCCGGTCGGCAGGTTGGAGGCGACTGTGACCGCGCCGGTGGTTCCGTCGGTGCCGCTGTCGGAACGCTCCTCGCTGTCGGTGGAGATCGCCGTGCGGCTATCGGGATCGATTGTGCGTTCACTGATCGTTTCCTGTTCGGTCACCGTATCGACCGACACCTCTACCACAACGTTTCCGGTGCCGACGCGCGCCTCGAGCAGGCGCTCGACTGCGCGCCGCAATTCTTCCGCGCGCGTCCCACCAGCCGTGTCGGGTGCTTCGGTCGCCGGTACGAGGTTTCCCTGCCCGTCGAGGACCGAGACATCCTCCGGATGTAGCCCGGCGACAGCGGAGGCGACAAGAAATCGCAATGCTCGGGCGCGGTCGGCCGAGACCCCGCCCTGCGAGGTCGCAACCATGATCGATGCCGTCGGTTCGGCCGCCCGTCGAAAGCCGGAAGGTTCGGCATCGGCGATATGAACCCTTGCAAAGCGGACGTCGGGAAGTGCCGCGATAGTCCGCGCGATCTCCCCCTCCTTGGCGCGGAGATAGGCAGCGTCGAACATTTGCGTCGTGGTGCCGAACCCTGAAAGGCCGTCCAGAAGTTCATAGCCGGCACCGCCATTCGCCGGCAGTCCCTCCGCCGCCAGAAGCATGCGCATCTCGTCGCGGCGCGGTGCCTCGACATAAATGGAGTCGGCGCGGATGTCGTAGGCGATTCCGTGCCTTTCCAGGGCGGTCAGCACCTCACCCGCCCGCGCCTGATCCAGTCCTGCGTAAAGCAGCGCCATGGACGGTCTGCCGGACGCACCGGCAAGGAAAAGAACCGCCGCGAACATGACTGCTGCAGCACCCGCGGCGATCAATCTTTGCCGTGGCTGAAGTGCGCGCCATAGCGCCAGAAGCTGCTGCACCGGGTGCCTCCGTCGTGGCAGGGCGTTCTGCCCCTGGCCACGATGAATCCCTGATCCCGCTTAACAATTGGTTAGCCGTATTCGGCCTATGACTGGCCAGACCATGTGAGAGGGCCAGGGTATGACCGACGCTGTAACCGATCAGGGCGCGCAGGCCCCTGCCAGAAAGGGGAAGGGTCTTGTCCTGGCCCTCGTCCTCGCGATCCTGGGGGGAGGCGGATCCTTCTATGCGCTCTATTCGGGTTTGGTCCTGGCACCGCACGGGGCCGAAACGCATGAGGCGACGCCGGAGGATGCCGTCGAACCACTGCCGGAGGTGTCATTCGTCCCGGTCGATCGCATTGTCCTGCCAATCGGGGCAGGCGATGCCGGGCGCTATCTTCACTTTGCGGCGCAGATCGAGACACCCAAGACGTATGAGGGCGAGGTTGTTCACCTGCTGCCACGGGTCAGCGATGTGCTGAATACCTATCTTCGCGCCGTCGAGCCTTCGGATCTCTCGGAAAGGACGGCGCTTGTCCGCCTTCGTGCACAAATGCTGCGACGCGTCCAGATCGTGTTGGGCGAGGGACGCGTCCGCGATCTGCTGATCACCGAGTTCGTCATCAACTGAGGCATCCATGACATTCCTTGCCGACCTGTTGCTCTTTTCCGCATCCCTCGGTGCCGGACTCTACTGCATGGTGCTGTCGCGCCGGCTCAAGCGGCTCAGCGGGCTGGAAACCGGGATGGGTGGCGCGATCGCCGTGTTGTCCGCACAGGTCGACGACCTGACGCGGATGCTCGACAGGGCGCGCGAAGCGGCGCAAGGGTCGGGCGACCGTCTTGAAGAACGGACACAGAGAGCCGAGACCGCGGCCCGTAAACTCGAAATCATGCTTGCGGCGCTTCATGACCTGCCCGACGGGCCAGACGCAGTGTCGGGCAGCAGTCGCTTGCGTTTCACGCGCCGGAAAATCAGCCCGGCATCGGAAACCGCGTCATGACCGGCCCATCTCGGAGGACCCGCTTGCGGGGCAGCCGGCACTCGCTCGGGCTGATCGCCGGCCTGTTTCTGGGGTCTGCCGTGCTGCGACTCGGCGCATCGGTCCCCGCCGCGATCGCCGCACAGGGCGAGGTGGAATCCTCTTCGGAAGCGTCGGTTTCCTGCGTCTCTCAGGACGGTGTCATGGAGCTTCTTCAGGCCGTGCGCGAAAGGGAAGCCGTGGCGGAAAGCCGTGAAGCCAGCTTGTCCGACAAGGAACGGTCTATCGAACTGGCGATGACCGCCATGCAGCGGCAGCGGGACGCCTTGATCGAGGCCGAGAAGGCATTGGAAACGACCCTTGCGATCGCGGATCAGGCCGCAGAGAAGGACGTAGCACGCCTTGTCACCGTCTATGAGAGCATGAAGCCGAAACAGGCCATACCGCTTTTCGAGGAGATGGACGCCGGCTTTGCCGCCGGATTCATCGCCCGGATGAAGCCCGAAGCCGCGGCGGCAGTCCTTGCCGGCATGGATCCGCAGAAGGCCTATCTCGTCAGCGCCGTTCTTGCCGGCCGAAACGCCCTCGCGCCGACCGAGTAAGAGGAAATGTTAACTCCCGTCACCTAGCTTGCGTGAACAAGCGAGCAACCTGAGGCGTCAGGCATGATCGGCATCGTTGGTATCGCGATCATCTTCATCATGGTCTTCGGCGGCTACACGCTGCACGGCGGCAGCATGGGCATCATACTGGAGGCCCTGCCCTGGGAGATGATCATGATCGGTGGCGCGGCCGTCGGGGCGTTCGTTGTTGCCAATGACATGGCGGCGATCAAGCAGACGCTGAAGGACGTCGGCAAGGTCTTCAAGGGCGCGAAGTGGAAGCAGGACGACTACCGGGACCTGCTGTGTCTCCTTTTTGAGCTTGTCCGCCTGGCTCGGACGAATCCCGTCGCGATCGAAGAGCATATCGAGAACCCGCACGACTCGTCGATCTTCGGGAAATACCCGCGGATCGCGCAGGATCACGAGGTCTGCGAACTGATCTGCGACACAATGCGCGCCGCGTCCATGAACTACGACGATCCGCACCAGGTCGAGGAGGTGCTTGAAAAACAGCTGGAAGCAAACCTGCATCACGCGCTTCATTCCAGCCATGCGCTTCAGTCGATGGCCGACGGCATGCCCGCGCTTGGCATCGTCGCGGCCGTTCTGGGTGTCATCAAGACAATGGGCTCGATCGACCAGCCGCCGGAGATTCTGGGCGGCATGATCGGGTCTGCCCTTGTCGGTACCTTCATGGGGGTCTTCATGGCCTATGGCCTCATCGGTCCTTTTGCGTCGAAGGTGAAGGCCGTGGTCGAAGAGGACGCGCATTTCAGCAAGCTCATCCGCGAAGTGCTGGTCGCCAACCTTCACAGGCATCCGCCGAATATCTGCATCGAGGTGGGGCGCCAGAACACCCCCCATCCGTTCCGCCCCGGTTTCAACGACCTTGAGCAAGCACTCAAGGAAATCAAGTCGGATGCGGCATGAGGTTTCTGGGCGCTCTTTGGGTATTCTCTTGCGTGTCGGCCATCGCGCCGATCGCTCATGCGGACACGATACCTGTCCGGTCAGGTGAGCACGGCGATTTCACGCGGATCGTGGTTGATGTTCCGGGCGGGACCGGCTGGGAGCTTGGGCGTGAAGGCGCTGTCTATGAATTGCGCCTGGACAGGCGCGATGCCGATTTCGAACTCGGTCGCGTCTTCGTTGCGATACCCCGTGATCGCGTGTCGGATGTCGCGGCCCTGCCGGGCGGGGGGCGGCTTGCGATAACCATGGGTTGTGACTGTCATGCCAAAGTCTTCGTGACTGCGAACGGTGGTGTCGCACTTGACGTCCGGGAGGGGGCAAGCGCCGAAGGAGCCGCCTACGAAACCCCGCTGCCACCATTCGGCGAGGACACACAGGCCGCCGAAGCGAGTGGCGTGCCTGCGCGCCGACCTGCCAGTCTCGCGCAGGTCGCACCGCGCCCAGCCCTGGCGGATGATCACGCGGTCGCATTGCCGGTATCGCCCCCCAGGGCTGCCGCTGTCCTGCCATTGGGCGCGCCCGCGCTACCTTTGCCGCCGGGGTTGACGTCTGGTCCTGCCTTCTCGGCTGCCCCGGAAGAAGGGCATCTGGACCGGCGCGAGCGCGCTCAGGCGATCTTGCTTGAACAGCTTTCGCGCGCGGCTTCGCAAGGGCTTGTCGAGGTCGAGACTGACCTTCCTAGGCCCGCCCGCCCCGGCCAGGGCACCGAAACAAGCCAAGCTGAAACGCCGGAACGCCCCGAGACTGCCGAGCGAGACGCCCCAGAGGAGCCTTTGCGCGCGCGTACCAGCGTCGAGGCGCACCTGCGACTGGTGGACACCGCAGACGCGGTTACTTCGGCTGGGGAGACCTGCCCGCCTGAGGATCGCTTCGCACTAGGCGATTGGCAGTCCGATCTGCCGCCGGCAGCACAGATCGGACAGGCCCGGCAAGCTTTGATCGGCGAATTCGATCGACCTGATCCGGAGAAGGTGCGGGCGCTTGCCCGTCTTTACATTTCCCTGTCGATGGGGGCCGAAGCTATCGCCGTCCTGCACGCCTTTGATGAGGCCGACCAGATGCTTGTCGCAATCGCCGAGGCGCTTGACGAAAAGCAGGGGAACGCGTCGGGTCTCCTTGCGAGCTATGCGGGATGTCCCACCGCGGCAGCACTTTGGGCCGTTCTCACCGCGCCCGATCCGCTTGCCTTGCATGATGTTGACGGGAAGGCGATCCTGCGGGCGTTTGCCGAATACCCAGATGGCGTCCGGCGAACGATCGCACCAAGGCTGCTGTCCTTCTTCATCGCGAGTCGTGATGAGCATTCTGCGCGAATACTGCGAAACGCAATCGAACGCGGTGTGGTGGAAAATGCGGGTGTCGTGGCGCTTGCAGACGCACAGATCGCGCTCGACGCCAGGTTGCCGGGCGATACCGAGGCCGTCGACGCACTTGCGCTCTCGAATGATCCGCTGGCGCCCAGGGCAACTCTCGCCGCTATCGCTGCGCGACTGTCGGACAGGCAGCCTGTTCCGGAAGGCCTCGCCGCACATGCCGAAGCCCTGGCGTTCACCGTGGGCGAAGACGCGCTTGCATCCGAACTGGCCGCCAGCGCGGCGCTTGCCTGGGCTTCGGCCAGCGTCTTCGAGCGCGGATGGGATGTTCTTGACCGGTCGTTCGAAACGATGCCGCCGGACCTTCGTGCGCGAACCCTGACGCAGTATGCACAGCTTTTGAGCGACCGGGCGGACGAGGCGCAGTTCTTGCGGTTCGTCTTTTCGCGGCCCGATTGGGCCGCCGATGGCGCAATGGGCGAACAGGTTTCATCCGTTGTTGCCCGGCGCGTCTCCGATCTCGGGTTTCATGAGAGAGCGGCGGAATTCATCGGTGTGGCGGATGTCATGACCGATTCGGCAAGGCTTGTGCTCGCGCGTGGCGACCTTGCGGCCGGCCGCCTTGATGCTGGGCTGGCGCGTCTTGCCGGCCTGTCCGCGGAAGGTGGGGCGTTGCGCGCGCGCATCCACTTGGCAGCTGGCGACGCCGACACCGCGGTTGAAGAATATCTTGCCGTCAACGATCGCGATGCGGCCGCGGCCGCGGCTTGGTCGTCGGGGCTATGGGCCCGCGCGAAGGACCTATCAACCGGGATCAGGTCTCGCGCACTCGAAGTCGCACTGCCGCCTGAAGACGCTGCCGGATCTGAGCCGCCGACACTCGCCTCGTCGCGAGATCTGGTCGAGCGGTCGCAGGAAATGCGCGCGGTCTTCGACGAACTGCTGAGCGATGCGAATCTGTGATCATGGTTACGAATTCGCAACGCACCGAGATCTAGGGTGATGTGAAACGGCAGGAAATCCGGCGACCGGTGATGCGAAGCGCAAGACAGAGATTGGCCCACAAGTGGCGTATGTTCTGGCACGGGCACGTCCTATCTTGGATTCTGGTGGCTGCGGCAGGCTCCGGATCAGTTCATGCGGCATCTGACCCGGCGACTCTTTGTGACCGCGCCGCAGAGATCGCTGCGGCTGAGACCGGCGTGCCACTGTCGGTCCTGCTCGCCATTGCGCGGGCCGAAACCGGCCGGCGCCGTCAGGGTCTGCTGGCACCCTGGCCCTGGACCGTCAACATGGAGGGTGCGGGCCGTTGGTTCGAGACCTCGGCCGAAGCCTTGGCCTATGTCGAGAAAAGCCGTGCAAGTGGCTCCCGCAGCTTCGACATCGGCTGTTTCCAGATCAATCATCTGTGGCATGGCGATGCGTTCTCCTCGGTCGAGGCGATGTTCGATCCTGTCACGAACGCGCGCTATGCGGCCCAGTTCCTGGAGACCCTTTACCGCGACACGGGTTCCTGGACCACCGCGGCAGGCTACTATCACTCGCGTACGCCTGACCGCGCGACCCGGTATGCGGAACGCTTCGAACGTATTCGTCAGGGTCTGGCCAAGCACGCCGAACCTGGCGAAGACGCGCCTGCGCGGATTGCGATGGCCGAGGTTCCGGACGCCCCTGAAGGAGCTGATGACAACGCGTTTCCACTGCTGCTGACCAAGTCCGCGGGGCTGCGCGGCTCCCTCGTTCCGATCGCTGAGACACCGGGACTCGCGCCGCTTTTTGCGCCGCAACCCAAGGCCCTGTACTGATGCAGGGAGCACCGGCGGAACCCAAGGCGCGCAATACCATGCTGCTCGCGGTGGCTTTTCTCGCGGTGGTGGTGATGATGGTTCTGCCGGTGCCCTCCTGGGTTGTCGATGTGGGTCTGGCGGCATCCTTTGCCCTGGCGATCCTGATCTTTGCCGTCACACTCTTCATACAGACGCCGCTTGATTTCTCGTCCTTTCCGACGGTGCTTCTTGGCTCGCTGATGCTGCGTCTTGCCCTGAACGTCTCCTCGACGAAACTGATCATCGGGCAGGGACACACCGGCACGGCAGCGGCCGGCGAAGTGATCGAGGGCTTCGCGATGTTCGTGATGTCCGGGTCGGTTCTGATCGGGCTTGTCGTCTTTGGCGTGCTGATGATCGTCAATTTCATCGTCATCACAAAAGGCGCAGGCAGGATGGCCGAGGTCGGGGCCCGGTTCGCCCTGGACGGCATGCCGGGCAGGCAGATGGCGATCGATGCGGACATGAATGCCGGGGCGATCGACCATGACGAGGCACGTCGGCGGCGCGAGAGAGAGCAAGCGGAGACGACGTTCTTCGGTTCGCTCGACGGGGCTTCCAAGTTCGTCAAGGGCGATGCCGTCGCCGGGCTGATGATCACGCTACTGAACCTCGTCGTCGGCATGGGAATCGGTGTCGGGGCTCACGGCATGCCATTCGCTCAGGCGTTGGAGACCTATGCGATCCTGACGGTTGGCGACGGGCTTGTCGGCCAGATCCCCGCCGTCATCATATCGATCTCGGCGGCCTTGCTGTTGGCTCGGGGCGGAACCAGGGGGGCAGCGGATCGTGCGCTGCTCGAACAGCTTGGCAAGCATCCCGCGGCGATTGCCACCGTCGCGGGGCTAATGGCGCTGTTTGCCATCGTCCCGGGCCTTCCTTTCATTCCTTTCCTGACCGGTGCGATTGCCCTTGGCGGCGCTGCGCATGCGCTTGGCCGTTCTGACGCTGCCCGGAAGAAGCAGTCGCTGTCGCAGGCGCAGGCGCAGCGGGCAGAGCCCGCGCGCGCCGACAGATCGCTTGGCGACATGCTTGACGTTGACGAGATACATCTTGAGTTTGCGCCGGATCTGGTCGGAATGGTCCTTGACCCTGCAACGGGGCTGGAGCCGCGCATCGGAAACATGCGCAATCACGTCGCACGAAGCTTTGGCCTGATTCTGCCGGAGATCCGCCTGACGGACGACCCTGCCCTGTCCGCGGGTTGCTACAGGATCCGGATTCAGGGTGTACCGGTCGCGCAGGATCGGCTTGTGCCCGCACAGGTCCTCGCACTGACCGGCGATTCACCGGAAAATCTCGTCGAGGGAACCGACGTACGGGAACCCGTCTACGGCGCTGCCGCACGCTGGATTGCCGCCGATCAGCGCGAGACGGCAGTCATGGCCGGGCTTACCGTCGTCGGCCCGACCGAGGTCCTTGCCACACATCTTCTGGAAGTCGTGAAGGCCAACTTTTCCCGATTGCTGACCCTCAAGACGTTGCGTCGACTTCTGGAGGAAAGCGCGAATCTCTCGAGCCCGGCGCGGGCAGAGGCAAATCGCCGGCTCTTCGACGAACTGATTCCCGAAAAGGTGCCCGTCGATCTTCTGCTGGCGGTCCTGCGCCTTCTGCTGGAGGAACGTGTCTCGATCAGAAACCTGCCGATGATCCTTGAGGCCATCGCGGAGACGCGCGGGGCGGGCGGGCCCGAGGCGGTCTGTGAACACGTGCGCCGCAGACTGGGCTTTCAACTGATCGCGGAGCTGCGGCGGGCGGATGGTACGGTCCCACTTGTTCAACTGGCACCGGAATGGGAACGCATCTTCGTCACCCACGAAGCGGGCGATGGGCCGGCCGCGCCCGATGTTGCCCTCCCGTCAGACATTTTCGCACGCCTGACCGGCAACATCGCCGATGCACTTGCGCGCGCTGCAGAGAGCGGGACCTTCGCCGCGATCGTGACAAGCAGTCGCCGCAGAAGGTTTCTTCGGACGATCATGGGCGCGCGTGGCCTGACGGCACCGGTCCTGTCCTACGACGAGGTCGGCACCTCTGCCCGCCCCGCGCTGGTCGGCGTCGTGCCGTCATGATCATTGCCGCACAAGAGTTCCAGCGACTTGCGGGCTTTGGCATTGTTTCCGGCCTGCTGGTCTTCGCGCGAGTCGGCGCGGCGATGGTCACCATGCCGGGCTACGCCCAGGGTTTCGTTCCGGTGAGGGTACGACTTGCCGTTGCGTTCGCGTTCTCGGGGGCGATTTTTCCAGCCGTGGCAGACAAGCTGCCTGCACCGGAAGATGCGCTTGACGGAGCGGCGATGTTCGCGGTGGAGCTGCTTTGTGGTTCCGCGCTTGGCATGTTCCTGCGGTTGATGATGCTGGCACTGGAGATCGCGGGCATGATGATCGCGCAGTCAGTGTCGCTCGCGCAGATGTTCGGGGGGGCGGATTCAGAGCCTATGCCAGCCGTTTCGCATTTTCTGCTGATGGCCGGGCTCGCGTTTGCGGCGATGCTTGGTCTGCATCTGCGGGTCGCCGAAGCTCTGGTCCTGTCCTACGATGCCTGGCCGGCGGGCGGCGTGCCGGACGCTGCCGCGCTCGAGGCTTGGGGTCTGAACGGGGTTGTCGTCGCGTTCTCGCTGGCATTCAGCCTCGCGGCGCCTTTTCTTGTGCTCGCCACGCTGTACAACTTTGCCCTTGGCGCGATCAATCGGGCGATGCCGCAGCTCATGGTCATGATGGTTGGCGCGCCCGCAGTGACGGGGGCACTCCTCCTGCTTCTCGGGCTGCTCGCGCCGGGGTTGCTGTCGGTATGGCACGGTAGCTTCGCCGCCGTGCTTGCCGATCCGTTCTTGGCGGCGCCATGAGCGAAGACCAGAACGACAAGCAACATGAGGCGACGCCCCAACGTCTGCGCGAGGCGCGAAAGCGCGGCGATGTTCCGCATTCGGCCGATCTTGCAGGTGCTGCGGTGATCGGCGGGCTGCTGCTTTCCGCGCTCGCGTTCGGGCCAGCAATGTCCGAGCATTTCGCGGTCCGCGCAGGGGCGTTGCTTTCCCTCCGACCGGTTGCGGGTACGGCTGCCGCGGCTTCGGCCGCGGCCGGATTTGCGCCTGCCTTCATCGTCGCCGCTCTGGCGGCAATCGGCGGATATGCGGTTCAGAATGCCAATGTCGTGGCCCCGGATCGACTCGCGGTCAAATGGTCGCGCCTCGATCCGGTCGCGAACGCGCAACGCCGATTCGGCATCGCTGGCCTGGTCGATCTTGCAAGGACGCTGACCAAGCTTCTCTTGTTCTCGGCCGCGCTTGGCATGCTGCTTTGGCTGCGCCTGCCCGATCTTGCGGCGCTTGCCGGGGTCGCACCCGCAATCGTCGTGAAAGCGCTCTTCCTGCAGTTGCGCGACTTCCTGGTCCTTGCCACGGTGGTGCTGATCGCGACGGGGCTTGCAGAGCTTTCCTGGCAACGCTTTGACCATGGGCGCAGAAACCGGATGTCCCGGCAGGAGCTGACCGATGAGTTTCGTCAATCCGAAGGTGACCCTCATGTCAAGCAGGCACGCAGGGCCATTGCGCTGGCTATCGCCAACAACCGCATGATCGCCGATGTTCGGACTGCGGACGTGGTGGTGGTGAACCCGACCCACTATGCCGTCGCGCTCCAGTGGAAGCGTAGCGGAAAGCGGGCGCCTGTCTGTGTCGCGAAAGGTGTCGATCACATGGCCGCCCGAATCCGTGAAGCCGCCGCTCTGGCAGGGGTCCCGGTGCGCTCAGACCCGCCAGTTGCACGGGCATTGCATGCAAGCCTTGAAATTGGCCAGGAGGTCCTGCCCGAGCATTACGCCGCCGTCGCGGCGGCGATCCGATTTGCCGATGCGATGCGCCGGCGTCGCAGGAACAGCCTTTGACCGAGCCGGCAAACCTGGAGCGGCTCACGCACCTGGCCGAGGCGCTCTTCGAGCGGGCGCTTCATCAACTGGCGGTCTGCGAAGGCGAGCGGCGGGCGCTTCTTGACAGGCGAGACCACGCCATGCGGTCCTTCGAGACAGCGGCGACCGGCCTTTCGCAAGGGGAAGGGGCGATGATCCTGGCGATCCAGGCCGACCGCGTGTTGCACCGTGTCGTCAAGGATGCAGCCCCGCGTCTTGAGCGTCTTTCGACCGAGGCAGACTCGCAGCGGACGGATGCCATGAGGGCTTTGGCAAGGTGCGAGATGCTCAGGACGATTGCCCGGAGGTCGCAGGTCGCCGGCGGATCCGACGCGTAGGCTGCCGCTGTCACGCCCTCTGTCGGATGATGTCAAGGATCAGGACGTCGCTTGCCGGTGTGCCGACGACTTCCCTCGCGGCGGCGCGCAATCCACGTCGAAGGCTTTCCAAAGTCCCGCCCTGTGTGAAGGGGCCGTCGAAGCCGCCCATGTTGGCATGGTCGAACAGGACCCGGAGAAATGTGTCACGCAATTTGGGTTCGCGCGCGTAGACCAGTTCGGCCTGTCCCGCCGCGACCTCGACGCTGAGCGAGAGGATGACCAGTGACTGGATCTCGGCGCCCTCCATGACCGGGACGACGAATTGGTTGTTGAGCTTTACATACTCGACCTCGGATGGCGTCGCTGCTGACGGGTCAGACTCTGGTGGGCCTGGGTCATTCTCGTCATGGGGGACAGGTTCTTCCAACTCGGCAACCTGCTCCGGCGCCGGCCGTAGCAGGAACCCGCCAGCGGCGCCGCCGGACACGCCGGCGAGGACAAGAACAATCGGAACGATCCCCTTCATCGCAACCTCAGAAAGGCAGGACGATATCGGCGATCTGCTGGCCGAGGCGCGGCTGCTGCACGTCGGTGATCTGGCCCCTGCCACCATAGGAGATGCGGGCGCCCGCGATCTTGTCATAAGTGATCACGTTCTGGCGCGAGATGTCCTCAGGCCGCACGAACCCTCTGACGACAAGTTCGCGAAGCTCGAAATTCACCCGCACCTCCTGCGACCCCTCGATGCGCAGGACGCCGTTGGTCATGACCTCGACCACCGTGGCGGCGATCCGAAGGGTGAGCTTTTCCTTGCGTGCGACCGACCCGTCGCCCTGGTAGCTGGAGCGCGAGCTTGTCGAAACCGCCTCCGCAAGGCTTGCGCCATCGGGAAGAATCTTGTCCGCAGCTTCGGGCACACCGAAAAGTGACGGGATGCCCATGCTGTCGGACCCTGCGCGGGAACGCCCGGTGCTGTTCGATATTTCCGCCCTGTCGTCGATCTCGATCACCACCGTCAGGATGTCGCCGCGCTGCACTGCGCGCCGGTCGCCCAGCAGCGATCCCCGTTCGCGTGACCATAGCGACCCTTCCGCGCCGCGCCCAAGCGGCATGGCCGCCCCCGCCATCGCGCGGAACTCGTCGCTGGTTTCGGCCCGGCCGAAAGCGGGCGCGCGGCCCACGTCTTCGAGCCTTCCGCAAGATGCGGTCGCGATGAGGAACAGGATCAGGGCCTTGCTGCGCATCTTGCGCTCCTTGCTCAGGGAATGGAAATTTCGACGGTGCCGTCCGGCCGGATGCGTCCGGTGACGACGGACCGCGACCCCGCATTCAGGATGCGGATCGTATCGCCGGCGGCACCACGGGCAAGCGCGCGGCCCTCCGCTTCGATCGTCAGCCCCCCCGTTGCCAGGAGGAGCCTGACTGTCTGGTTGCGTTCGACAAGCGCGGGCCGCGCGAGGTTCGCAAGAAGAACCGGCTGGCCCTTGTGGATCGTCACCCGGGTTTCGCGACCGAGCGCCTCGGCAATCGACGCGGACCCGGCGATGTCGGAAGAAACGGCGTCGATGTCGCCTTCGGCGATGATCTGACGGGCGGGTATCGCCCGTGCAGCGACAGCCGTTTCGGCGGCGGCGGGGTGTTGCAGTGCGATGGCCGCACAAAGGCAGATCGCGGGACCGGCACGCATCAGCGCACCTGCGTGGTTGCGCCAAGCATCTGGTCGGCGGCAGAGATCACCTTGGCGTTCAGTTCGTAGCCCCTTTGCGCCTTGATCAGTTCGGTAATCTCGCGCACCGGGTCCACCGAACTGTCCTCAAGGTAACCCTGGCGCAGGCTGCCAAGACCGCTTTCGCCGGGAACTGCGATCGTCGGCGGGCCGGATGCGGCGGTCTCGGTGAAAAGGTTCGACCCCGCTGCCTCAAGCCCCTTTTCGTTGCTGAACGACGCCAGCGTGATCTGCCCCAGAAGTTCTGGTTCCACGCGATCGTTGAAGTAGGCATAGACTTCGCCCGACGGATTGACCGATACGGCGCGCGCATCCGGCGCGACAGTGATGCCGGGTGCGACCGGATACCCGTCCGAGGTCACGACGAGACCGTCGGCGGATCGTTTCAACGCGCCGTCCCTCGTGTATGCCGAAAGCCCCGAAGGCAGCGTCACCTCGAAGTAGCCCGTGCCGTCGATCGCCAGATCGAGATCGCCGCCGGTGTTGGAAAGCGATCCCTGGGCGATGTCGACCGAAATGGCGGCGGGCCGGACGCCGAGTCCGATCTGGACGCCGGTGGGCACGACGGTTCCGTCACTGGCGTTGATCGTCCCGGGGCGAACAAGCTGCTGATAGTGAAGATCCGCGAACTCGGCGCGTCGCGCGTTGTAGGCGGTCGTCGACATGTTGGCGAGGTTGTTGGAAATGACCTCGACCCTCAGTTGTTGGGCGCTCATGCCCGTTGCGGCGATTTCAAGTGCGCGCATATTTGCCTTCCTAGCGTCCGAGGGTTTCGATGACCGCGCGGATACGGCTGTCTTCGCGTTCGAGGAAGCCCTGCCCAAGCTCATAGGCGCGCTGAACCTCGATCATCCGGGTAATCTCGCGGACCGGTTCCACATTTGACCGTTCGAGGAAGCCCTGAACGATCTGTGCATCTGCAAGCGGCACCGTATCCCCCTCGATGGCAAAGCGCGTGCCGCCTTCGTGGACCAACGACGCGGGGTCGGAGGGCAGGACCACCCCGATCTGCGCCACTGCGGCACCCGCGACGGAAACAGTGCCGTCCCGTGCGATGGCGGGCGGCCCAAAGCCTGGCGGGATCGTCACAGTGGCGCCGCCAGAATCGAGGAGTGCCGAACCATCCGAGGAGACGATCTGACCCTCTGGGGACAAGGTGAAACTGCCCGCGCGGGTCAAACGTTCGCCCTGAGGGGTTGCCAGCCTAAAGAAACCCTCGCCATCAAGTGCGATATCGAGTGCGCCACCGGTGTTCTGGAGTGCGCCGTTTCGCAGGTCGATCATCCGAGCGGAAGCGTCAGCCATTGCCAGCGTCGGTTCCTGCCGCCCCAGGCGCGCGATATGCTCCGAGAAGACCACGCCTTCCTTGCGAAACCCCGTCGTGTCGGAGTTCGCGATGTTGTTGGCGATTGCCTGCATCTCCTGCATGAGGCCGGACTGCCGGTTCAGGGACGCGTAGATGCTGTTGTCCATCTCAGGATCTTTCGATCAGTGGCAAGATGCTCGATACGAAAAAGTCGACGATGGTCAGCGACATGAACGTCATCGACGCCCAGAAGACTGCCATCATGGCGGCCAGTTTTGGTACAAAGGTCAGGGTGGCTTCCTGGACCGCAGTCAATGCTTGCAACAGACCGATCACGACCCCAACGACCAGCGCGACCGAAAGCAGCGGCGCGGCGGTTGCCGTCGCGGTCCAGAGCGTTTGTCTGAGGATATCGAAGAACGCTGCTTCCAGCATGTCACACCGGCATCCTGAGGATTTCCTGGTAGGCTTCGACGACCTTGTTGCGAAGCGTCACAGCGGTTTCGACCGCAAGCTCCGTTTGTGCCAGCGCCTCGACCAGCGCGTGCGGGTCTGCGCCGCCTGTCATCGCCTGCATTGCCGTTGCTTCCTGAGCCGAGAGCGTCTCGGCAAAGCTGCCCAATGCCCTTGCGGCGGCCGAAGCCGGATCTGAACCGACATCGGCTCGCGGTTCTGTCGCGGAACGCGAAAGCGTGTAGCCACGCAGGGCCGAAAAGCTGTCATTGATCATCTGGCACCTATCGTTTGAGCAGGTCGATCAGCCCGCGCGCCATTTGCCGGCTTTGGTCGAACATGCGCAGGTTCGCCTCGTAGCTGCGCTGCGCCTCCCGTCCGTCGGCCAATTCGACGACGATGTTCACGTTCGATCCGGCATAGTAGCCGTCGGCGCCTGCCATCGGATGACCGGGCGCGTAGATCTTCGGCAAGTCCGTCGGGTCAAGTCGATCGGGGCCGAGCCGGACCATTCCGTCTCCGCCTTGCGCCGCGGCTTCGAATGTCGTCAGCTTTCGCCGGAAACCCGGCGTGTCGACGTTGGCGACGTTCTCCGCGACATGTCTTAGCCGCATCGCCTGCGCCTTCATTCCGCTCGCCGAGATCCCGAAGCTTTGCGTGAGATCGACCATCGTTCGCCTCCTCAGACCCGGCCAAGGCTGGTGCGCAGGATGCCCAGAGAAGCGCGATAGACCGCAAGCGCCAGATCGTGATCCTGACGGATCGATGCCGCTCGCAGCATTTCATCCTCAAGCGACACGTCATTTCCGTTTGGGGACATGCTGCCACCAGCCTCAATGACCCGCATGGGGGCCGCGGTGCCGCCCGCAAGGATTCGGTGCGATGGCCTTGTTGCTCGCAGATCGAACCCGGACCCACTCTCAAAGAGGGCGGCGAAGTCGTCGAGGTCGCGGCTGCGATAACCGGGCGTGTCGGCGTTCGCGATGTTTTCCGCGACAAGCGATTGCCGTTGCGATGAGTGGCGCGCAAGCGCCGAAGCGGTTGCCAGGATTTCCGGCTGCTGGAACATCGGGGTTTCTCCTCCGAGCTTTCAATCAAGCCTTAACCGCGATTCCTTTAGAAACGGTAAGGGAGAACCAAGGGAGAACAGAATGTCTCTTGCCGGGCTTGAAAACCTCTGTGCCAGCATCGCGTCCTGTACGCCGAGGCAGGTAATGGGCCGCGTCGTGGCGATCGAACGCGGCTCTGTCCGGGTTGTGGCGGGTCAAGGGCGCCTTGCCATAGGGGATCGCGTCCGGTTCCATGGCGGCATGGGTCCATACGGCGAGGTCATCGCACTGAGCGAGCTCGGCGCGGCAATCCTCGTCGAGGGGCCGATGGGTGGTTTGCGGGTCGGCGATGCAGTGGAGTGTCTTGGTGTCCCGCGCCTTGCGCCGCATGACGGTTGGCTCGGGCGCCTGGTCGATCCGTTGGGCCGTGCGATGGATGGCCGCGCGCTGTTTCCCGGCGCATCACCGCGCGATCTCTTGGCCTCGCCGCCCGATCCGGCCCGCCGCCGTCGCCTGGGGCACCGGCTCGATACAGGATCGGCGGCGTTCGACACCGCCTTGCCGATCGTGAGTGGCCAGCGAATGGGGCTTTTCGCCGGGTCTGGGGTTGGAAAATCCTCGCTTCTGGGCACGCTCGCACGCGGGATCAATGCCGAGGTCGTTGTCCTTGCCCTGATCGGCGAGCGGGGGCGCGAGGTGCGGGAATTCTGTGAGGAGGTGATCGGTCCGGCGATGCAACGCACGGTCGTCGTCGCGGCGACGTCTGACCAATCCCCATTGATGCGCCGGCGCTGTGCCTGGTCCGCCATGGCCGTTGCCGAGCACTTCCGCGATCGGGGTCGCAGCGTGCTCTTGCTTGCCGATTCCATCACCCGCTTTGCCGAGGCGCACCGCGAAATCGCACTGGCCGCCGGAGAGGCGCCGAGCCTGCGGGGCCATCCGCCATCACTGTCCCAGATGATCATGTCGCTAGCCGAACGGGCGGGACCCGGGGTCGGGCAGGCAGGGGACATCACAGCAATATTCACAGTTCTCGTTGCCGGATCGGACATGAACGAACCGGTTGCCGACATTCTTCGCGGCGTGTTGGACGGCCACGTCGTCCTCGACCGCGCGATCGCGGAGCGCGGTCGGTTTCCTGCCATTGACCTGCTGCGGTCCGTGTCCAGGTCCCTCCCCGCGGCGGCGACGGATGGGGAGAATGACTTGATCCGCAAGGCGCGGCGTCTTCTGGGTGCCTACGCTCGAGCCGAGCTGATGATCCAGTCTGGGCTTTATGTGGCCGGTTCCGACGCAGAGGTGGATGAGGCGGTTCGCGTCTGGCCGCGCCTCGATGCGTTCTTGGCCGAGAATGCACCGGGGGGCGTTGGGCAAAGTTTCTCGCGTCTGGCTGAAATCCTCGATCCCAAGCCTCCTGTCGGGGCTGTCATGCCGCTCACTGCAGGTGCTTAGTGGGGGGGCAGGAGCGCGCGCGATTCAGACCTGGTTCGCGAGAGGTCCCCGTGACACCACCTGGCCGAGAAGCGCAAGGGCGGTGTTTTGCCGGACCGATCCTGTGGCCTGGATGTCCTGGCGCAGGAAATAGTTCCTGATCAGCTTGTCCATGCGGGCAGGGTCGCTGAGGTCGCCAACCTCCCCTTCGGTGCCCAGAAGGGTGCCAAGGCGGTGCCGCAAGGTCGTGACCTGTGTGTCAAGATCGATGGTCGCGAAGGATGCGGGCAGCCCGAGAGCCGTCTGAACGAACTCGCGCAACGGTGCGGAGCCCAGGACGGCGTACCAGCGCCCGTCGTCGGTGTTTGCAGCCGAGGCGATCCGCCCGATCTCTGCCTGCGCATTCAACGCGATCCGCATCGCCGGTTGAACCTGTCCGAGCGCTGTCTCGAATCGCTCTTCGTGCCACCGAAGGACGATCCGGTCGACGGAGCCGGAGATGGCGGTTCGCGGTCCGCCTTCGTCGGAGAAGCCGAATGCATTCGCGAAATCCCGGTAGCGACGGTCGGCAAGGCGGTTGGCAAGCGCTTCGGGATCCCCGCTTGAGCTTTGCAGGACCTTGCGAATGAAGGCGTGGCTCTTCAGATCGTCCCCAAGGCCGAACGCGTCGAGCGCAAACGACAAGAGCCGCCGATCCGCGATCAGATCGTCAGGCGTTCGGACATTGCCGATGGTTTCCACGAAGTATTGTTTCTCTCGCTGGATGTCACCGCTTTGCGCAAAAGCCTGGCGTTGCGCTTCGGCTGTCCGGTTGAGAAACCGCCACCCTTGAAGCCCTCCGGCGGGGACGACCGGCACGAACATCAATCCTCCCCCGCCGCGAGAAGCCGTGCCTCGCGGGGAAGCAGCATGCGAAGGGCCTTGAGTGCAGGATAGAACTGGCCGGCCAGAATTGCGTCGGTCGCGATGGAAAGCTGGCGGCGGCTGTCCCCGTCGCGCAGGGCCTGGCTCAGCCGTTCGATGCCGCTGAGGATCTGCTGGCGCGCGGCGACCGGATCGGCATCACCGGAGAGGACCAGCTGAGTGATATAGCACACCCTGCGGACAGGCGTATCGGCGGTGTCAGGATGGATCGCATCCCTTAGCCGCAGGATATTTGCATTCGGCGACAGGATGGCCAGACGGGACCGGCGGTCTCCATTCTCGATCACCGCACCGTTGATGAGCAGGCGCTCATGCGGGGCAAGTTTCAGGACAAGGCCGCTCATGTATCGCCTCCACGACCGGCAAGGCCGCGCATGACGGCGGTGTTGATTTCGACCAGAACACTGACATCACCATTGCCTGACAGAATTCGGCGTGAATGGTGCGCAGTAAATTCGGAGAGGTAGTAGAGCCTTGCCCGCAGTTCGCGCGGAAGACCGTTGCCAGGCTCCGCAACGTCGGCGGACAGGGTCGTCCAGAGCCGCCGGTTCTCATGCAGTGCCGTTGCAAGCGCCGCGAAGTCATGAGCCTGCCTGAGTGCGCGCGTCACGCGGCTCAGAAGGTCATATTCCACTGCGCGCGGTGTTCTTACTGGTGCGGCCGATGCAGCATATAGGCCCTGGGCAAGAAGGTGTGCGTTCACGTCGAAACCGATCGGCTGGAGGAATCAGGTGCTGAGTGAAAGCCCGGCGGAAGATTTCCCGCCGGGCCGGGGATCAGCGGAACAGCGACAAGATGTTCTGGGGCGCCTGGTTCGCGATCGAAAGCGACTGTATGCCGAGTTGCTGCTGCACCTGCAGTGCCTGCAACCTCGCAGACGCTTCTTCCATGTCGGCGTCGACCATCGATCCGATCCCGGCCTTCAGGGCATCCGACAGTTTTCCGACGAAGGTGTTCTGGATCGCGATCCGGCTTTCCGCGGACCCGAATTCCGCGGCGGCGTCGATCCCGGTCTGGATCAGCCCTTCGATGTTGGCGAGTGCCGATGCCGCGCCAGAGGCCGTGGAGACATCGACTGTGGACAAAAGGCCAAGGCCACCGGATCCGGCATTCTTGAATTGCCCCGTGATGGTCAGGTCAGCGGTTCCGTTGTTGGTGAAGACCAACTGACCTGGCGTCCCACTGTCATAGTCGACGGTGAAATCGGCGATGCCGATGCCATCGATCGCGTTCTTCAGGCCGACGGCCACAAGATCGTCTGTGGTGGAACCCGCGAGGACGTCGTTGTCGGTCACCGTATAGGTTGCGGTCTTGTCGCCGATGGTGATCGAGACCTGGTCACCCGCCGCCCAGGTGCCGCCGTTCGCGATCGTCAGATCGTCTGATCCCCCGCCCTGGTCAAGCGCGGTGACGAAGGTGTCGCCATCGGTCGAAATGGTCCCCGCCGTCGACGCACTGAAGACGCTTGACGCCGTATAGCCCCCAATGGACAGATCCTGTGCGGCGATGCTGATCGAGGACGTGCTGACAGAGCCGCTTGAATCCCGGTCAAGCGAGGCCAGTACATCGACGGTCGTCTGCGACCCGTCCACCAGGTTCAGGCCGTTGAATTGCGCCGCGCCGACGACGGTGTTGATCTGGTCGCGCAGCGCGACGATATCGGTCTGGATCTTCGCGCGGTCGACGTTGTCTTCCTGTGCCGCAACGATCTTGCCCTTGATCTCGGTCAGCAGGTCGGTGATCGTCTCGGACGCCTGGCGGGCGACAGCCACCGTGGATTCCCCCAGGGACAGGCTGTCGGAGATACCCTTGAAGCCCTTGACGTCAGCCTCCATTACCTTGGAGATCGCCCAGACCGCGGCGTTGTCCTTGGCGGATGCGACGGACTTGCCCGTCGAAATCTCGTCCTGGGTTTTCATCAGGCTGGCGTTGATCCCCTTCAGTGTCTGAAGGGCGACCATGGAGCTGGTGTTCGTAAGAATGCTCGACATCTTCATTCCTTTGCAGATGCGGCGCTTTTCGCCGGAATAGGCCCCGTCCGGGGCGGTGTTCGTGGCGTTCTGACCGATGCGGCGACCTCGGCGCCGCGCCATCCGCTTCGGGATGCAGGACAAACATGCGTTCGAAGCTCTAAGAGATCGCTAATCAGGAAGTGGAAATGCCGCGTCTTTTAGCGAAATCCCCTCATCCGCGCCGTTCGACGCTGCTTGTCTCTCGTCCCAGGGCACTTACGCGCCCCTCTGCGTCGTAGGTGTTCAGGCTCGTATTGCGGTCCAGCAGGATTTCAAGTCGCAACCGTGCCGTCGACAGGCCGGAAAGCGAGGCGCGCGAGAGACGCTGCAGGTCTTCTAGGGAGCGTCTCACGCGGTCGGCCAGGTGCCGGTCGCCGGACTTGAGCGATGCGGCCAGGCGCTGACGTCTGGTTTCCAGCGCCGGCGCGAGAACAGAGACCAGGGCAAGATCGGCGTGACGTAGTGCCGCCTTCAGCCGGGCGATGATTGCCTCGCATTCGGCGATGAACAACTGGTCACTCGCCACAGTCGGCTCCTCTTGCGAGGTATTCGAACAGCTGGTCAGAGATGCCGATTCCGCCAGCATTGCTAAGCGCAGTTACCTGTTCATGCCGAAGGAATGAGCTGAATTGCGCTTCTCCTGTCCCGCCGGAAAACTCCCCCCCGAGTTCGCCAAGACCTGCGTGCCTCAGCATCTCTTCAAGGAAAGATGCCTCAAGTTGTCTGGCGGCATCTTGCAGTGCCGCACAGCCGGGATGACCGCCGCTCGCCGGAACGAAATGGGGTGGCATGGGACCGTCGATATGCATCTTCGCCTCCAATAGGATCAACTGTCGGCATTTTTGCGAAGATCGGTAAACAAGCGGTAATCTCCCCTCGTGAAGATACGGAGAGTCTCACCGTGGTCCGCAAATGCAAAGCAAACTCGTTGATCTGTCATGGTCCTTCCCGACGCAATCGCCAATTGCGCTCGTATCGGGACCGGCCGCGGGGCCGGTATCCGATGGCTTTCTCGCGGCCTTCCTGAGTGGTGAGGCCGTAGGCGCGGACCTGACGAGGGATGACGACAAACCTGATATGGACCTCGGTCGGAGTGTCGCCGAGGACAGTAATATCGGTTTCCAGTTTCCACTGATTCCCACCGCCGCCTCGCCGGTACCCGCCGATCCTGTCGCACCGGCAGAGGGGCCTGAGAGCGTTGGCCAGGGTGCGAACGACATGGTTGCCGTCAATGTATCCGGCATTGCGCCTTCCGCTCCTTCAGCGGGGCTCCTGTGCCAGAATCAGGGGCCGGCAGCAGTCGAACCTGCAAACGTCGGCCCGGGGGCTTCCGATGAAATGGCGGCCGATACAATCGGTGGCGTCGCATGCGCGAAGAGCAACGAAGCCAGCGCAGAAATCCTTGCCTTGGATCGGCATTCCGTGGTGTCGGTTGCCAGTGTCCGGTCAGTACCCGACAGCAAGAACGCGGCATCTGCTCCGACCGAATCCCTGCCTGTGGCTGATTTGGGGTTCGAACTGCCCTTTGGGGGTCATGCCGGCGCTTCGCCGGCTGAAGTTGCCGCAGACAGGTCGAAGGTTCATCCCGGAATTTCCGTCGAGCCGGCAAATCAACCGGCTCTCGTCCAGCCCTTTTCCATGCAAGAGGCCTCGGCGCGCGTCGGTCCGGCGTCGGTTACCGACCCGACGAGGACCGGACAGACTGTGCCCGAATCTGCAGGGCACGGACCGACCGGGATCGACAAACAGCCGCTCGATGCCGTTGTACCGCTCGCCACTCCGGTACCAACACCCCGTGAGGGGCGCGGAAAGGTGACTGATGGTGGCGATCGCGCCAGGACGTTGACCTTGCCGGAATCGTCGAACGGCGGGATGGGGCAAGAAGAAGCACAGGTGACCGGTGAAACGCGGGTGCGGCGGGGCAACGCCCGGGATCTGCCAGGGACCAACCTGGACAAGCTTGCCATTCAAGACACACCGAGACCAGCAGCGCACACCGTCGAAAAGCTGCAGACCCTGCCACCCCTCATCCCTGTGCAGGGCGAGCCGCTTGCACGGGACCTTGTCTCTGAAGCCGTTGTCGTCAAAGCCGCTTCCGTTGCTCCACTCGGCGACCTGGCCGGTGTGGCGCAGGATCGCGATGCTCTCGCCTCGGGTATGGTAGCCCCCACAGAGGGCGGCGTTGAGGTGGCCGGCATAGCCCTGCGTCCCTACACGCCACCTTCAACTCCGGAACAGGTGCTCGCTCCTCGGCTGGCCAGACAGCTCGCGACGGCAGTCGTAACCAGACCGAATGGCACAGATATTTCCTTGAGCCCGGAGGAATTGGGCCATGTGCGGATCAGCATCGATCGTCAGGGCGCGGACATCACCGTCACGCTGATCGCAGAGCGTCCGGAGACACTCGACCTGATGCGCAGGCATGTCGATGTCTTGTCGAACGAGTTTCGGGGCGCCGGAATGGAGAGCTGCAGCTTTCAGTTCGCCCAAGGACAGGAAGGGGCCGCGCATTTCGGATCGCGCGAGAACCCCGAAGCCTCTCAAGAACCCGCCGAACGCGCAGATTCCGCCGAGGAATCCGCAATTGCCACGCCGTCCCCCGGCGGTTCTGAGACCGTGCGAAAGGGCTCTGGGGTTGATCTGAGATTGTAGGGAAAGCCAATGGAAATAGCGACGACGACACTTTCACAGGCACAAGGCGCTGCTTCTGCTGCAACTGCGGAAACCTCGCTGATCGGAAACGACTTCAACACGTTCCTCGTGATGCTGACAACTCAGTTGCAGAATCAGGATCCGCTCAACCCGATCGAGTCCTCGGACTATGCCGTGCAGCTTGCGACATTCTCGGGCGTAGAGCAGCAGGTTCGAACCAATCAGCTTCTGCAAGGGCTTGCCGAACGAATGGGGCTTTCGGGAATTGGCGAGTATTCAAGCTGGATCGGCCGGGAGGCACTGTCTGACGCGCCAGCCGTTTTCACTGGCGCCCCGCTTGATCTGGCCTTTCAGACGCTTTCCGGGACGGATTCGGCGCAGGTCGTTGTCTACGATGCCGCCGGTGTTGAGGCTGGCCGCATGCCGATTGTGCCCGGGCAGACCAGCGCGGTCTGGTCTGGCGAAGGAGGGGGGGGCGTACAGCTTCCCGCTGGATGGTATACCTTCCGGGTCGAGAATTTTTCCGAGGGCGAGTCGATCGGTTTTTCGCGGGCGGGCGCCTATGCAACGGTCACCGAGGTGTCCGCCGCCGCGGAAGGACCGACACTCGTTCTTTCCGGCGGAGTGGAGGTCTCGCCCACGGAAATCCGTGCGCTGCGGGCATAGGCCGTGTTCAGAAAAGCCTTATCGCTGCGATGACCGCCAGCGTCGCTATGATCCCCGCCAGGAAAAGGCCCACCGCCCTGCCGACTGTCGGCTGCACTGGCGGGACCGCAGGTTTTGTCCGTTCGCTGAGAAGCGACTCCACAAGGCCCGGCAGCCGGGGCCCGAAACGCCCCAGGACCTGTGCGGTGCGCATCAGGTCGCGAACCACCGCCTGCGGCCCGATGTTTTCCCGGATATAGGCCTCGACGACGGGCCGGGCCACCTGCCAGATGTTGATATGCGGATCAAGAGATCGCGCGACACCCTCGACCACCACCATCGTGCGCTGCAGCAAGATCAGCTCGGTCCGGGTCTGCATCCCGAACCTTTCGGTCACCTCGAACAGATAGGCCAGAAGACGCGCCATCGATATCTGGCTGGCGTCCATGCCGAAGATCGGTTCGCCCACCGCGCGCAGCGCACGGGCGAATTCGTCGATATCGCGGTTCGAAGGCACATAGCCCGCCTCGAAATGCACTTCGGCGATGCGGCGGTAGTCCTTGCGGATGAACCCGATCAGAATCTCGGCGTAGACACGCCGGGTGTATTCGTCGATCTGCCCCATGATCCCGAAATCGAAGGCGATCAGATCCCCGTTTGGCGCGACCTTCAGGTTGCCCTGGTGCATGTCCGCATGGAAGAAGCCGTCGCGCAGCGCATGGCTCAGGAACAGCTGCAGCACGCGTTCGCCCAGCGCGGTGCAATCGTGGCCCGCTGCCCGGATCGCCTCGACATCACCAAGGGGAATGCCTTCGGCCCAGCCAAGCGTCATGACCCGGCGTGACGAAAGCTGCCAGAACGGTTTCGGCACCTGGAAGCCCTGGTCCCGCGATGTCTTGTCGGCGAACTCCGATGCCGAGGAGCATTCGAGCCGCAAATCAAGCTCGCCCATGACCACGCCCTCGAAATGCGAGATCACATCCGAGGGGCGCAGCCGCCGGGACGAGGGCGACAGAAACTCGATCAGGCTGGCGGCAAAGTGAAAGGCATCGATGTCGCGGCGGAAGGCGCGTTCGATCCCGGGGCGCAAAACCTTGACCGCGACATCCTCTCCGGTGGCGGCGGTGCGGGCGCGATGCACCTGCGCGATCGACGCCGCGGCGACGGGTTCGGAAAGATCGCACAGGATGTCGGTCAGGGGCTGGCCCAGTTCCGCCTCTATCAGGCGGATCGCCACGTCACGGGGGAAGGGCGGCAGTTTGTCCTGCAGGACGCGCAACTGATTGGACAACTCGACGCCGACCACATCGGGGCGCGTCGACAGAACCTGCCCGAACTTGATGTAAGCCGGGCCAAGCGCGGTGATCGCGCGCGTGACGGGCGGCAGCGCCGGGTCGCCAGCATAGCCCAGCCACTTGAACGGCCAGCCCAGAACCCGGGCCAGCAGCCGAAGGCGCGGCGGCGCCTCCATAGCCTCAAGCGCCACCTTCATGGCGCCGGTACGCTCGAAAGTCGCGCCGGTGCGGATCAAGCGCCAGAGGTTGTGGGGACCGCGCACGTCAGATCTTCCAGCCGGAATGCAGGGCGGCGACCCCCATCGTCAGGTTGCGGTACTTGACCTGTTCGAACCCGGCCGCCCGGATCATGCCCGCGAAGGTCTCCTGATCAGGGAAACGTCGGATCGATTCGACAAGGTATTGATAGCTGTCGCGGTCGCCCGCCACGATCTGACCCATCGCCGGAATCACGTTGAAGGAATACCGGTCATAGGCCCACTGGAGCGCGGGGTTCGGCAACTGGCTGAACTCGAGCACCATGAGCCGCCCGCCCGGTTTCAGGACGCGATAGGCCTCCGAAAGCGCATCCTGGATGCGCGTCACGTTACGGATGCCGAAGCTGATGGTGTAGACATCGAAGGTGTTGTCCTGGAACGGCAGCGCCATCGCGTCGCCCGCGACCCAGGACAGCTGCTCTGCAAGGCTTTCCGCCTCGGCCCGCTTGCGCCCCTCGACCAGCATCGATTCCGTCATGTCCAACACGGTCGCGGCAGCGCCGGGCGCGCGCTTCAGGAACCGGAAGGACACGTCGCCCGTCCCGCCCGCCACATCCAGAAGCTTCTGGCCGGGTCTTGGCGCCAGCCAGTCCATCATGGCGTCCTTCCACAGCCGGTGGATGCCCGCGCTCATCACATCGTTCATGATATCATAGCGGTTGGCGACACGGGTGAAGACGCCGTGCACCATGCCGGCCTTCTGATCCTCTTCCACGGTCTTGAACCCGAAATGGGTCGTGCGGGTGTCGCTTTCGGTCATGAGCTCTTGCCGTTTGTGCCAACTCGTCCTTCTTATAGAAGCCTTGGCCGCAGAGACAATGCGGCGGAAAGGATCCGGACCGAAATGCCTGAGCTTCCCGAGGTCGAGACGGTCCGGCGTGGCCTTGCCCCGGCAATGGAGGGGCGGGTGATCGAACGGGCGCAGGTGAATCGCCCCGATCTGCGCTTTCCGCTGCCGGATCGCATGGCCGAACGGCTGGCCGGGGCAAGGGTGACCGGACTGCGGCGCAGGTCGAAATACATCCTGGTCGACCTGTCGACCGACGAAACGCTGCTGATCCATCTTGGCATGTCCGGGCGGATGCTGATTTCGGGGCTGCAGCAGGGCCGGTTCCATCATGACCATCCCGCACCGGCGAAACACGATCATGTCGTGCTGGATCTGGAAGGCGGTGCGCGCATCACCTTCAACGATGCCCGCCGCTTCGGCGCCATGGACCTGATGGCGACCGCAGACGCGGAAGATCACTGGCTCTTGCGCGACATCGGGCCAGAACCCTTGGGCAACGCCTTCGACCAAGACTATCTGGCCGCCCGACTTGCGGGTCGTGGTGCGCCGATCAAGTCGGCGCTTCTGGATCAGGGGCTGGTCGCCGGGCTTGGCAACATCTACGTCTGCGAGGTGCTTTTCCGCGCGGGGATCGACCCGCGCCGCAAGGCGGGCCGGCTGTCGAAGGCGCGCGCGCAAGGGCTTGTTCCGATCATCAGGGACGTGCTGGCCGAAGCGATCGAGGCGGGCGGTTCGTCGCTGCGCGACTACCGGCAGGCGGATGGGGAACTGGGCTATTTCCAGCACGCGTTCCGTGTCTACGGCCGGGAAGGCGAACCCTGCCAGCGGCAGGGCTGCACGGGGACAGTGGCACGTGTCGTGCAGTCGGGACGCTCGACCTTCTACTGCCCGCGCTGCCAAAGATGACTTGATTGCTGTGTCGTGGCTGGTAGGTTCGCGCTCCAGGAACAAGGAGGGCTCGGATGGCCTATGAAACCCTGATCGTCGAGGTCGAGGACAATGTTTCGCTGATCCGGCTGAACCGGCCCGAGGCCCTGAACGCCCTGAATTCGCGCCTTCTGAGGGAGCTTGCCGCGGCGGTAGCGGCGGCAGAGGCCAACGACAAGGTTCGCTGCATCGTTCTGACCGGATCGGAAAAGGCCTTTGCTGCCGGCGCCGACATTCGCGAAATGGCGGAGAAGACGTTTGTCGATGTCTTTACCGAGGACCTTTTTACCGAAAGCACTGAAACGCTTCTGCGCTGCCGCAAGCCGATCATCGCCGCAGTCTCGGGCTATGCGCTGGGTGGCGGCTGCGAACTTGCCATGATGTGCGATTTCATAATCGCCTCCGACACGGCAAGGTTCGGACAGCCCGAAATCAATCTTGGCACCATGGCCGGGATCGGTGGCAGCCAGAGGTTGACGCGCTTTGTCGGCAAATCCAAGGCGATGGACATGAACCTGACCGGCCGCTTCATGGATGCCGCGGAGGCTGAACGGTCAGGCCTTGTCAGCCGCGTGGTTCCCGCAGCAAAGCTTCTGCCCGAGGCGATGGCCGCCGCCCGCAAGATCGCGGAGAAGTCGGCGATCTCGGTCATGGCGGTCAAGGAAGCAGTGAACCGCAGCTACGAGATGACGCTGCGCGAGGGGCTCTTGTTCGAACGGCGGCTGTTTCACGCGCTGTTCGCGACCGAGGATCAGAAAGAAGGCATGGGCGCCTTCCTTGAAAAGCGTGAGCCGCAGTTCCGCGACCGCTAGGACACCGCGCGAAAAGGCGCTTCCCTTTGCCCGTGTTTTGCCTTATGGCACGCCGTCACATGCGCGTGGAGCCCGCTCAGGCTAGAATCATCCGGTTCACTGGGAACACCGGGCTTTGTTGCGCGAAGAGATCGAAACAAACCCGGAAGTTGGGAAAGACCAATGGCTAACACGCCCCAGTCCAAGAAACGCGCCCGTCAGTCCGAGCGCAACAAAGACATCAACAAGGCCCGCCGGTCGCGCATCCGCACGTTCCTGCGCAAGGTCGAAGAGGCGATCGCCTCGGGCAACCAGGAGGCCGCTGCGACGGCGCTGCGCGCTGCGCAACCTGAGCTTGCGCGCGGTGTCACGAAAGGCGTTCTTCACAAGAACACAGTGGCGCGCAAGATGTCGCGCCTGTCGTCGCGCGTCAAAGCGATCACCGAATAATAGTCACTGAAATCAGTGACTTGTGGAAGGCGCGCCGCTGTGGCGCGCCTTTTGCGTTCTGGCGCCACGGTGCCCACCTGTGCCTTCTTTGCACTGCCTGCGGGATTCGCTTCGACAAAGAGTGAGTCAAGCTAGAAGTTCGGTTGCGGCGGCTTCCTCCGCCTTGGTAGCGTTAGGGTGCGATTCACATCGTCTTGGGGGACATGGAACACATAAGCCGCCTTTGTCCGGAAATCAGGTCCGGGCGGGCGTGAAGAAGCACTGACGACAAGGGTGCCAGGTGTGTTCGTTTCAGATGTCGGCAGCTGCTTGCCGCGTCGTGTACCAATGGGCCGGTTTGGCTGGAGCAATCCAGTTGCAGCCGCTGTTGTCATGTCCGCCGGATGCCCTTTGCGGGTCCAGTCGTCCGAAGGCCTGCATCTGCGCGGGTCATTGATGGCTCCGGGTCGATTGGATTGCCGTGACGACACAGCCGCCGGGAAGAAGTCGGCTGTAACCAATGGGCAAGGCGAGAATGACAAACGATTCCTGGGGGCAAGTGCGCGATGGGCTTATCAAGACAATCGGGAGGAACAACTTCGTCACCTGGATCGAACCTCTCCGCCTGATCGACCTGAAGGACGGGATCGCCAGGTTCGAGGCGCCGACGAAATTCATGCGTGACTGGGTCATGCGCAACTTCGCCGAAAAGATCCGGACCCATCTGGTTCTTGCCGGCCAGGACGTCGATCGGGTGGAACTGATTGTCGGCAGCCTGCGCCCCGTTCCCATCGCCGAGGTCGCCAGCCGCCCGGCGCGCGTCCGTCCGGCCTCCGCCCCGTCCCGGTCCTCAGACGACGCGGAGCTTCCGGGGGCGCCACTTGATTCTCGATTCACCTTCGACAGCTTCGTCGTCGGCAAGCCGAACGAACTGGCCCATGCCGCTGCCCGCCGCGTCGGCGAGGGCGGGCCCGCCACCTTCAACCCGCTGTTCCTTTACGGCGGTGTCGGACTGGGCAAGACGCACCTGATGCACGCGATCGCGCACGAACTGCGGACCCGCCGGCCCGAGTTGCGCGTGCTTTATCTTTCGGCGGAACAGTTCATGTACCGGTTCATCCAGGCGCTGCGCGAAAAGCAGGTGATGGACTTCAAGGAAATGTTCCGCGCCGTCGATGTCCTTATGGTTGATGACGTTCAGTTCATTGCAGGCAAGGATTCGACGCAGGAAGAATTCTTCCACACGTTCAACGCGCTTGTGGACCAGAACAAGCAGATCGTGATTTCGGCCGACCGCGCGCCCGGGGAAATCAAGGATCTCGAGGAACGGATCAAGAGCCGCCTTCAATGCGGCCTGGTTGTCGACCTGCATCCCACCGATTACGAACTTCGCCTGGGCATCCTTCAGCAGAAAGCAGAAGCGCACCGTGCCCATCATGGCGACGTGAAGATGGTCGGCGGGATCCTCGAATTCCTCGCCCACCGGATCACGACCAATGTTCGCGTGCTGGAAGGCGCGCTGACGCGGCTCTTCGCCTTCGCCTCGCTTGTTGGGCGCGAGATCACGCTGGATCTTGCGCAGGATTGCCTTGCCGACATTCTGCGCGCGTCGGAACGCAAGATCACGATCGAGGAAATTCAGCGCAAGGTTGCCGAACACTACAACATCCGCCTGTCCGACATGATTGGGCCGAAACGTGTCCGCACCATTGCGCGCCCGCGCCAGATCGCGATGTATCTGGCAAAGAACATGACCACCCGGTCGTTTCCCGAAATCGGCCGCCGTTTCGGCGGGCGTGATCACACGACGATCATGCACGGTATCCGCAAGATCGAGGAACTGAAGGCGTCCGACAGCCAGCTGGCCGAGGATCTGACCCTTCTGCGCCGCCTTCTGGAGGCGTGAACCCGCCCCGGGGGCGCTTGACGCCCCCGGCGATCCATCAGACAGTCCCGATAAATCTTGAGCACGGGGAAAAACCTGTTAATTCTGCCTTCCCGGCAAATCAGGGGACGGAAATGAAGATCAGCATCGAACGCGCGACGCTTCTCAAGGCGGTCGGGCAGGCACAATCGGTGGTCGAACGCCGCAACACGATTCCGATCCTTGCCAACGTGCTGATCGAAGCCGAGGGGAACACCGTCAGCTTCCGCGCGACCGACCTGGATATCGAGGTCGTCGACAAGGCCGCGGCGCAGGTCGAACGCGCGGGCGCGACGACGGTTTCCGCCGTCATGTTGCATGAAATCGTGCGCAAGCTTCCCGATGGTGCGCTGGTCCAGATCACTGCCGACAATGCCAGCGGGCGCCTCACGGTCGAGGCGGGCCGATCGACCTTCTCTCTGGCGACGTTGCCGAAGGAAGATTTCCCGGTCATGGCCTCGTCGGAATACACCGCGAACTTCTCGGCACCTGCGCCGGTTCTCCGGCGGCTCTTCGACAAGTCGAAATTCGCCATTTCGACCGAAGAGACACGGTATTACCTGAACGGCGTCTATATGCATGTCGCGACGGGCGAAGATGGTCCGGTCCTGCGCTGTGTGGCGACCGATGGCCACCGGCTTGCCCGGATCGATGCCCCCCTTCCCGATGGCGCGCAGGGCATGCCCGGCGTGATCGTTCCGCGCAAGACCGTCGGCGAATTGCGCAAGCTTCTGGATGACGACGACATGCAGATCGCGGTTTCGGTGTCGGAAACCAAGATCCGCTTTGCGACGCCCGCCATCACGCTGACCTCGAAGGTGATCGACGGAACCTTCCCCGACTACACGCGCGTCATCCCCGTCGCAAACACGCGCAGGCTTGAGGTGGATGCGGCCGAATTTGCCAAGGCTGTCGACCGTGTTGCGACCGTTTCGTCGGAACGTTCGCGCGCCGTGAAGCTGCAACTGGACGAAGACCGCCTGATCCTGTCGGTCAATGCCCCCGATGCGGGTGCCGCCGAGGAAGAGCTTGCCGTTGCCTATGGCGACGAACGGCTCGAAATCGGGTTCAATGCGAAATATCTGCTTGAAATCGCCAGCCAGGTCGATCGCGAGAACGCGGTGTTCCTGTTCAATTCGTCCGGTGACCCGACGCTCATGCGCGAGGGCAATGACAGCTCGGCCGTCTATGTCGTGATGCCGATGCGCGTCTGACCGGCGCCCGGCACATCTTCAGATCGAAAGGCACATAGCCCGTGCCGCGTCTTGCCGTCTCTTCGCTGCGCCTGTCGCATTTCCGGTCGCACCGGCTGACGGAACTGGCGTTCGATGGCCGCCCGGTGGCGATCTTCGGGCCGAACGGCGCGGGCAAGACCAACGTGTTGGAGGCGCTTTCGCTGCTGTCCCCGGGGCGCGGGCTGCGCCGCGCTGCACCAGACGAGATCGCCCGCCGTCCCGAAGCGCTCGGCTGGAAGGTCCGGGCCGATGTCGAAAGCCTGCACCAGTTTCACGAGGTCGAGACGCTGGCGGAAGCGGGCGCCAGCCGGTCGGTCGTGATCGACGGCAAGCTTGCCCCGCAGGCGTCGCTGGGCCGGATCGTCAGAATGCTGTGGCTGGTGCCCGCGATGGACCGGCTCTGGACCGAGGGGGCCGAGGGGCGGCGGCGTTTCCTCGACCGGATGACGCTTTCGTTCGAACCGGCCCATGCAGAGGCGGTTCTGGCCTATGAAAAGGCGATGAGGGAAAGAAACCGGCTTCTGAAGGACGAGGTGCGCGATGCACGCTGGTTTGGCGCGCTCGAACTTCAGATGGCAGAGGCGGGGGCGGCCATTAAGGCCAATCGCGCTGCAACGGTCTTGCGTGTCATGGGCGCGCAGTCAGGCGATGCCGCCGCCTTTCCCAGGGCGGAGCTGTCGATCCTGCACCCCGAAGGTGACGGGGATGCCGGGGATGCGGCGGATCTGGCCGAGGCCTTTGCACGCGGGCGGGCGCGCGACATGGCCGCGGGGCGGACGCTGGCCGGGCCGCACCGTGCGGACCTCGCCGCGGTTTACGCCGCCAAGGGGGTGCCCGCCGCCCAGGCATCCACGGGTGAACAGAAGGCACTTCTTTTGTCCATCGTCCTGGCGAATGCCAGTGCGCTGGCCGAAGACTTCGGCGCCCCGCCGATCCTTCTTCTTGATGAGGTGGCGGCGCATTTCGACGCCGATCGGCGCGCCGCACTTTTTGACCGGATCTGTGCCCTTGGTGCGCAGGCTTTCCTGACCGGAACCGGGGCAGAGCTTTTCGATACGCTGGGGTCGCGCGCGCAGGCCCTTGAAGTGACCGAAACGGGCGGCCTTTCGAGCGTCGCCGAAAGGAGCCTTGAATGACCCCGCAACGCGTGACCCTCATCACCCTTGGCGTGGCCGACCTGACGCGATCGCGCCGCTTCTACGAGGCGCTGGGCTGGCGGGCCGCCGCGGCCCAGGACGGGGTCGTCTTTTTCCAGATGCTGGGTTCTGTCATGGGTCTATTCGACCTGAAGGCGCTGGCCGAGGATCAGGGGCGGGCGGGTGCCAGTCTTGGCACCGGCGCGATGACGCTGGCGCAGAACTTTGCGACACGGGCCGAGGTTGATGCAGCCTGGGACGATGCGCTAAGGGCCGGTGCCACGGCCTTGAAGGCCCCGCGGGATGTCTTTTGGGGCGGGTATTCCGGCTACTATGCGGACCCTGACGGGCATGTTTGGGAAATCGCGATGAATCCGTTCTGGCCGCTTTCCGCCGACGGCAGCCTGACCCTTCCTCCGCCTGACGCGAACGACGCCTGAGCGAAAGTGGGGCCGGCCCGAAGTGCCCCTGAAATCCCGTTGAATCTTTTCTGCCGGCGTGACAGCTTGCGCGCCGCATTCGCCCCGGGATCTTGGTGCCTTCATGACGGTTTCGCTTGGTGAACTTTGGCTTTACGCCGGGGCGCTGGTCATCTTGTGGGTGACGCCCGGGCCGGTCTTCGTCGCGCTGACGGCGCGGGCGCTTTCGGGTGGCTTCCGCTCTGCCTGGCCCTTGGCCGTGGGCGTGACCATCGGCGACATCGTCTGGCCCCTGATCGCGATTTTCGGTCTGACATGGGTCATCGGTCGGGTCGAAAACCTGCTGGATATCCTGCACTGGGTCGCGGCGGGCATTTTTCTGCTCATGGGGGTGGGGCTGATGCGAACCGCCAGCCGCTCGATCCTTGTGGCCGAGGGGCGGCTGACGCGCCCCGGTGTCTGGCCCGCGTTTTCGGCCGGCGTTGCCGCCGTGATCGGCAATCCCAAGGCGGTCCTGTTCTACATGGGCGTTCTGCCGGGGTTCTTCGATCTGTCGCGCGTCAATGGTCTGGACATCGCCGCGATCCTGTTCATGTCGGCCCTGATCCCGTTCTCGGGCAACCTCCTGACGGCCTTTGCGGTGGGCAAGGCGCGGCTTCTCCTGAAATCGCCCCGCGCGCTCTGGTGGATCAACGTTTCTGCGGGCGCGCTTCTTGTGGCGGTCGGTATCCTGATTGCCCTGCTCTGACGCAAAATCTTGTGTCTGTGGCGTGACATTGCGGACCCCTGGCACTATAAGATGCGCAGAATAATCAGGACGGGCGGGCATGACCGACGACGCGCGAAACACGGCTGAATACGGCGCCGATTCCATCAAGGTTCTCAAGGGGTTGGAGGCGGTCCGCAAACGCCCTGGCATGTATATCGGCGATACCGATGACGGGTCGGGCCTGCACCACATGGTCTATGAGGTCGTCGACAACGGCATCGACGAGGCGCTGGCAGGCCATGCGAACTTCGTCCGGGTGCGGATTCACGCGGACAATTCGGTTTCCGTGCGCGACAACGGGCGCGGCATTCCGACCGACATGCACCCGACCGAAGGCGTCTCGGCCGCCGAGGTCATCATGACCCAGCTGCATGCGGGCGGCAAATTCGACCAGAACAGCTACAAGGTTTCCGGCGGTCTGCACGGCG
>ERZ795053.387-NODE-387-length-56139-cov-12.447632_pt1 | contig 56139 bp, 56 predicted proteins | sample MGYA00375137_ERZ795053 | MGnify/ENA primary metagenome ERZ795053 (study PRJEB30182, sample SAMN05720284) | activated sludge metagenome | isolation source: Anaerobic digester | place: Hong Kong | collected 2014-12-17 ...
TTCGCGCTTGGGAACGGCCCGGCGCGCTCATTGCGCCACCTCCGCGCCTTCCTTGCGCATGGCCCCGATGTGGCCGCGCAGCTCATGGACGACGGCGGTGAACTCCGGCGTGTAGGTGATCTCCAGGTCGCGCGGGCGCGGCAGGTCGATCTCGCGGCGCACCACGAAGCGGCCGGGGCTCTTGCTCATCACGTACACCGTATCTGCCAGGAACACGCTCTCGCGCAGGTCGTGCGTGACCAGGATCACGTTGAAGCGCTGTGCCTCCCACAGGTCGCGCAGGGTGCACCACAGCTCTTCGCGGGTGAAGGCATCCAGCGCGCCGAAGGGCTCGTCCAGCAGCAGCATCTTGGGCTCGTGGATCAGCGCGCGGCAGATGCTGGCGCGCTGCTGCATGCCGCCGGAGAGCTGCCACGGAAACTTGTCCTCATAGCCGCCCAGGCCGACCTGGCGCAGCAGCATGCGGGCGCGCTCGGCGTATTCGGCGCGCTTCTGGCGGAACTGCGAACGGTAGGGCTCGACGATTTCCAGCGGCAGCAGCACGTTGTCGAGCGTGGTGCGCCACGGCAGCAGCGAAGGCGCCTGGAAGGCCATGCCCGAGATCTTGAGCGGCCCGGTGACCTCGCGCCCGTCGATGATCACCTGACCGCGCGACGGCCGGCGCAGCCCGGTGGCCAGCTTCATGAAGGTGGATTTGCCGCAGCCCGAAGGCCCGACGATGGCGATGAACTCGCCCTGCCGCACCTTCAGGTCGATGGCCTCGACGGCGAACTGCTCCTTGGCCAGCAACTCGTCGTTGTAGGCCAGCCAGACGTCGCGGAAGTCGATGAACAGCTGGTCGGCCCGCAGCGTGGGCTCGATGGCGCCGATGGGCCCGGCAGGGTAGGCCGCGCTCTCCGTCACGCTGGCGCTCACTTGCGCGCCGCGGGCAGCACGTTCAGCTCGGCCTTGGTCGGTAGCAGGCTGCCGTTCCACACGGCGGCCGGGTCGACGCGGGTCTTGGTGCCGTAGGCGTCCGACACCTGCGAGGCCATCAGCGACAGGCGCGCCGGCACCACCTGGCCGAAGCCTTCGGCGCGCGCGTCTGGGCTGTTGACCACGTCGTTGATGGCCATCTGCAGGCGGCGTGTTTCCAGCGGCACGTTGACGATGCCGTCGCGCTGCTTCACGTACTCGATGGCGGCGGCCGGGTTGGCCATGACGTCCTTGGCGCCCTTGGCAAAGGCCACCAGGAAGGCCTTCACCGCGGCCGGGTTCTCCTTGATGAGCTTGGGGCTGGCGATGATGGCGTTGCCGTACAGCTTGACGCCGTAGTCGGCGTAGTTCATCACGTTCACGTCCTGCGGCTTGACGCCGCGCGCCTCCAGGTTGAGCAGCGAGGTGAACGAGAAGCCGGTGATGGCGTCCACATCGCCGCGCACCAGCATGGTCTCGCGCAGCGGCGGGTCCATCGAGGTCCAGGCCACGTTGCCGATGCCGTTGGCCTTGGCGAAGATCGGGAAGGCGCGACGGCCGGCGTCGAACACCGGGGCGCCGAGCTTCTTGCCCGTCAGGTCGCCGGGCTTGGCGATGCCGGACTTCTTGAGCGCGAAGGCGGCGGCCGGCGTGTTGTTGTAGACCATCATCACGGCCACCGGCTTGTTGGGCGCGTCCGGGTTGTTGGCGTGGAATTCCATCAGCGCCGCCATGTCGGCGAAGCCCATGTCGTAGGAACCGGACGCGATGCGGGTGACGGTGCCGCCGGAGCCGTTGCCGGCGTCCACCGTCACGTCGAGCCCGGCCTGCTTGAAGTAGCCCTTGGCGGTCGGCAGCAGGAACAGGGCGGACGGGCCTTCGAAGCGCCAGTCGAGCTGGAACTTGATCGGCGTGGTCGTCTGCGCACCAGCGTAGGGCGTGGCCAGCGCGCCGATCAGGGCGGCACCGAGGGCGAGGCAATGGCGGCGGGTGGGGTTCATGCGGGGCTTCCTCCGTGGGTTCTGGGCGGCACCTGGCCGTGACCCCGGAGTCCTGCAAGAAAAGTGCCACGCGGCGCTGGCGGCGTGCAGGCGGAACGCGCGTGCCGGGTCGGGCGGCGCGCAGGGCGCTGGTGCTGGCGCTCCCCCGGTTGCCGGCATGCCGGCACTGGGCATATGGGCGGGCACCTGCGCGCCGCCCGTCAGGAGCCGCTTGAATGACTATCAAATGGATAGCTGTCTGCGCCCGTCACAAAAGGGCTGCGGGCCAAAAAGGTTCAATAAATCCAGGGTTGCTTCGTTCTTCATGACGCACCCGGGAAGCACGCGACACGCGCCATCGAACAGGAACCGAAGGCCGCGGGACAGGCCACGCGGGTGGTCGCGGAGGCCTGGCTTGCACTGGCCTCGGCGGTGTCTCCCGCCCGGAGCAAGCGGGCCTGAGGTCGGCGGCTCCAGACCTGCCCGCGCAGGTCTGGGGCGACCGAAGAGCCGGAGCCCCCGGCCGGGCATCGGTGCGCCGCAGGCGGCTCTGGGGCTACGTACTCACCAGCGCGCGCCGGTACTGCACCGCTTCGGCCAGGTGCGCAGCGGTGATGGCCTCGCTGCCCGCCAGGTCGGCCACGGTGCGGGCGACCTTGATGGCGCGGTGGGTGGCGCGTGCGCTCCAGCCCAGGCGCGCGGCGGCAGCGTGCAGGAACTTGCTGGCGGCATCGTCCAGCCGCGCATGCTCGTCCAGCGCACGGCCGGCCAGCGCCTGGTTGGGCTGACCCTGGCGTGCCAGCGCACGTTCGCGCGCGGCCTGGCAGCGCGCGCGGATGGCGGCGGTGGCTTCGCCCGGCGGGGCGGCCAGCAGCTCCTCGGGTGCGAGCTGGCCGACTTCCACATGCAGGTCGATGCGGTCCAGCAGCGGGCCGGACAGCTTGCCCTGGTAGCGCGCCACCTGGTCGGGCGTGCAGCGGCAGGCGCGCACGCGCGAGCCCAGGTAGCCGCATGGGCAGGGGTTCATGGCGGCCACCAGCTGGAAGCGCGCCGGGAACTCCGCCCGCTGCGCTGCCCGGCTGATGGTGATGTGGCCGGATTCCAGCGGCTCGCGCAGCGCCTCCAGCGCGGCCTTGGGGAATTCGGGCAGTTCGTCCAGGAACAGCACTCCCTCGTGGGCCAGCGAGATCTCGCCCGGCCGCGGCGGCGAGCCGCCACCCACCAGCGCCACCGCGCTGGCCGAATGGTGCGGCGCGCGTGTGGGCCGCTGGCCCCACTGGTCGAGCCGGAAGCGGCCGGCCAGGCTGGCCACGGCGGCGCTTTGCAGCGCTTCCTGCACGTCCATTGGCGGCAGCAGGCCGGCGAAGCGCTGCGCCAGCATCGACTTGCCGGTGCCCGGCGGGCCGATCATCAGCACCGAATGCGCGCCGGCGGCGGCGATCTCCAGCGCGCGGCGGGCGCCGGCCTGGCCTTTCACGTCGGCCAGGTCGGGGTAGGCGGGCTCGGGCGGGCGTGCCGGCGGCTGCACGCGGGCGAAGCCTTCGGCGGCTTCCGGCGCCGGCGTGCCGGGCGGCAGGAACTGCGCCACCACGTCGAGCAGATGCCGCGCCCGGTAAACGGCCAGGCCGGGCACCAGCGCGGCCTCATCCGCACTGCCGGGCGGCAGCACCAGGCTGGCGTCCACCCCGGCGCGGCGCAGCGCCACGCCCATGGCCAGGGCGCCGCGCACGTCGCGCAGATCGCCCGAGAGCGACAGTTCGCCGCCGAATTCCCACCCGGCCAGCCGACTGCCGTCGATCTGCCCGCTGGCGGCCAGGATGCCCAGGGCGATGGGCAGGTCGAAGCGGCCGGAATCCTTGGGCAGGTCGGCCGGCGCCAGGTTCACGGTGATGCGCTGGTTGTGGGGAAACTCCAGCCCGCTGTTCTGCAGCGCGCTGCGCACGCGCTCGCGTGCTTCCTTCACCTCCACCTCGGCCAGGCCCACCAGGGTGAAGCTGGGCAGGCCGTTGGCCAGATGCACTTCCACCGTCACGGCCGGCGCTTCAAGGCCCAGCAGCGCACGGCTTTGGACCAGGCTCAGTCCCAAGACAATCTCCCCAACTTGGTGCGAAGTGCCTGCACCAGCTTGGTCATCGGCGTGGTCGCTCCGTTTTGGTGCATTTTTACGTCCCGCATGGCTTTCATGGTGTGTGCCGGGGACTTGCAGGTGGCCTTGCCAGCATCAGAGGCGGTGCAGGGACACATCCTGATGCATGTCGAGCCCTTGGCACGCTCCATGCATAACGGGATGGCACACCTATTTCTTATCAAGGAACTGAGGAAGGAACGTATGGGCACGATCAGCAGCAGACTATATCGAAGCGCGGCCTTGATGGGCCTGGCGCTGGCCGGCAGCATGGCTGCCCAGGCGCAGACCGCCGCGCCGGCGGAGGCGCCCGCCGCGGCACCGGCCGCTGCGCCGACGCCCGACAACACCTATTCGTTCAACGTCGGCCTGATCAGCGACTACCGCTACCGCGGCATTTCGCAGAGCCGCCTCAAGCCGGCCATCAGCGGCGGCTTCGACTACAGCCACGTGAGCGGCTTCTATGCCGGCACCTGGCTGAGCTCGATCAAGTGGATCAAGGACGCGGGCGGCGGCTCCGATGCCGAATGGGACGTGTACGGCGGCTACAAGGGCACCGCCGGCCCGATCGGCTATGACGTCGGCCTGCTGCACTACCACTACCCCAGCCATCACCTGGCCGTCAGCCCCAACACCACCGAGGTCTACGGCGCGGTGACCTGGGAGATGGTGACGCTGAAGTATTCGCACGCCTTCACCAACCTGTTCGGCTTTGCCGACAGCAAGAACAGCGGCTACCTCGACCTGAGCGCCAACTTCGACCTCGGCAACGGCTGGTCGGTGGTGCCGCACGTCGGCCGCCAGGTGATCCGCCACAACAGCCCGTACTCGTACACCGACTACTCGGTCACGCTGAACAAGGACTTCGGCAACGGCCTGTCCGCCAGCGCCGCCATCGTCGGCACCAACGCCGACAAGACGCTGTACGTGACGCCCAGCGGGCGCTTCACCGGCAAGACCGCCGTGGTCGTCGGCGTGAAGTATTCGTTCTAAACAAAATCGGGCGCCAGCCCTTGCAGGGCGGGCGCAGGCAGCTATTGAAAGGAGAGCCAGATGAAAATGGTCAGTGCCGTCATCAAGCCCTTCAAGCTCGACGAGGTGCGTGAAGCCCTCTCGGCGCTGGGGGTCCAGGGCATCACCGTCACCGAAGTCAAGGGCTTCGGCCGCCAGAAGGGCCACACCGAGCTGTACCGCGGCGCGGAATACGTGGTCGACTTTCTGCCCAAAGTCAAGATCGAAGCCGCCGTGGACGACGGCATCGTGGAGCGCGTGATCGAGGCCATCGAGACCTCGGCGCGCACCGGCAAGATCGGCGACGGCAAGATTTTCGTCACGCCGATCGAACAGGTGGTGCGCATCCGCACGGGTGAAACCGGCAGCGAAGCGCTGTGAGGCCAGAGAGGACATCGAACATGAAGAAACTCATTGCCATCATCGCGCTGGGTCTGGGCCTCGGCCTGGGCAACGCCGCCTGGGCCCAGGCTCCGGCTGCTGACGCCTCGGCACCCGCCGCGGCTGCCGCTGCCGATGCCTCCGCGGCGGCACCTGCTGCTGCCGCCGCACCGGCTGCCGACGCCTCGGCGCCCGCTGCCGCGGCGCCGGCACCCAAGGTCGATTCCGGCGACACCGCCTGGATGTTGACCTCCACCATGCTGGTCATCCTGATGACCATTCCCGGCCTGGCGCTGTTCTACGGCGGCCTGGCGCGCAGCAAGAACATGCTGAGCGTGCTGATGCAGGTGTTCAGCATCTTCTCGATGTGCAGCCTGCTGTGGGCCATCTACGGCTACAGCATCGCCTTCACCGGCGACGGCAAGTTCTTCGGCGGCTTCAGCAAGCTGTTCCTGAAGGGCGTCACGCAGGAAACCTTCGGCGCGCTGACCACCATCCCGGAATACGCCTTCATCGCCTTCCAGGGCACGTTCGCGGCCATCACCGTGGCGCTGATCGTGGGTGCCTTCGCCGAGCGCATCAAGTTCGCCGCGGTGATGCTGTTCTCCGCCCTGTGGTTCACCTTCAGCTACCTGCCCATGGCCCACATCGTGTGGGGCGGCGGCCTGCTGGGTGCCGACGGCGCGCTGGACTTCGCCGGCGGTACCGTGGTGCACATCAACGCCGGCGTGGCCGGCCTGATCGGTGCCTACCTGGTGGGCAAGCGCATCGGCTTTGGCAAGGAAGCCTTCACCCCGCACAGCCTGACGCTGACCATGGTGGGTGCCTCGCTGCTGTGGGTGGGCTGGTTCGGCTTCAACGCCGGTTCCGCCGGTGCCGCCAACGCCAACGCCGCGCTGGCCTTCGTCAACACCGTGTTCGCCACGGCGGCCGCATCGCTGGCCTGGAGCCTGGGTGAATCGCTGCACAAGGGCAAGGCCTCGATGCTGGGTGCCGTGTCCGGCGCGGTGGCCGGCCTGGTGGCGGTGACGCCCGCTGCCGGCTTCGTCGGCCCGATGGGCTCGATCGTGATCGGCATCGTCGCGGGCTTCGTCTGCCTGTGGGGTGTGGGTGGCCTCAAGCGCATGCTGGGCGCGGACGACGCGTTCGACGTGTTCGGCGTGCACGGCGTGGGCGGTATCGTCGGCGCCATCCTGACCGGCGTGTTCGCGGCCCAGGGCCTGGGCGGCACCGGCGGCCTCACGCCCGACACCTTCAGCCTGGGCGGCCAGGTGTGGATCCAGATCAAGAGCGTGCTGTTCACCATCGTGTGGTCCGGCGTCGTCTCCTTCATCTGCTACAAGATCGTGGACATGGTCCTGGGTCTGCGCGTGCCGGAAGAGCAGGAGCGCGAAGGTCTGGACATCAGCAGCCACGGCGAGACCGCCTACAGCCGCTGATCCCGGTCGGGAAGGCGCGGGCCGTCGCGCCTTCCCCTGCAAGTTAGTTCTCCAGGGAAACCTTAGAACCCGCGCGCCGCGCGGGTCTTTTTTTGTCTGTCGGCACCCTGGATTGCTGCTGGATTGATAGCTGCCTGCGCCCTCCACATATGGCCTGAAGGCCGATTTGGCTGCCCAACCTTCGGAAACGCCCCACCACTCGGGCGGCGGTAACATCGGCACATGCCAGCGCAGCCCACCGAGCCTTCCCCTCTTGCCGCCGAGCCACCCGGTGCGCCGGGCACCGCCGCAGCCGACGCCCCGCCCGCCTGCGAGGCCGCCCTGCAGGCGCTGATCGACAGGGTGAAACTGGCGGCGTCGCGCGGCCGGCCGCAGCGCATCCGCGGCGGCGGCGGCAAGGATTTCTACGGCCAGCGCCTGCACGGCGAGCTGCTGGACGTGCGCCCCTACGCCGGCGTGGTGAGCTACGAGCCGAGCGAGCTGGTGGTCACCGTGCGCGCCGGCACCCGCCTGCGCGAGCTGGAAGCGCTGCTGGCCGACCACGGCCAGTGCATGCCGTTCGAGCCGCCGCAGTTCTCGGTCGGCAGCACGGTGGGCGGCATGGTGGCGGCCGGCCTGTCGGGGCCGGCGCGCGCCAGTGTCGGCGCGGTGCGCGACTACGTGCTGGGCGTGCAGATCGTCAACGGTCGGGGCGAGCTGCTCACCTTCGGCGGCCAGGTCATGAAGAACGTGGCCGGCTACGACGTCAGCCGCCTGATGGCCGGCTCCATGGGCACGCTGGCGGTGATCGCCGAGGTCAGCCTCAAGGTGCTGCCGGTCGCGCCGGCCGAGGCCACGCTGATGTTCGAGCTGTCGGAAACCAGCGCGCGCCAGCAGCTCAACCGCTGGGGCGGCCAGCCTTTGCCCATCAACGCCAGCTGCTGGGCCGACGGCCAGCTCGCCGTGCGCCTGCGCGGCGCCCGCGCCGCCGTGGCCGCGGCCTGCAAGAGCATGGGCGGCCAGCCGCTGGACAATGAACGCGGCCAGCGCCAGTGGACCGCGCTGCGCGACCAGGCGCTGCCGTTCTTCCGCCTCGCGCAGGGCGAGGCCCTGTGGCGCGTCAGCGTGCCCGACACCGCCACCCCGCTCAACCTGGGCCCGACGCTGGTCGAATGGCACGGCGCGCAGCGCTGGGTCAAGCTCGCGCCGCAGGACGCCGCCCATGTGCGCGCCGCGGCGGCGCGCGCCGGCGGCCACGCCACGCTGTTCCGCGGCGGCGACGGCCTGGCGGCCGTGTTCACCCCGCTTTCGGCGCCGCTGGCGCGCATCCACGCGGCGCTGAAGCGCGAGTTCGACCCGGCCGGCATCTTCGGCCCCGGGCGGATGGTCCCCGAGTTCTGAGAGGGCGAGAACGGATCGCCCATGCCCGCCTTCTGATGCAAACCACCCTCGCTCCCGAATTCCAGGACACGCCGCTCGGCCGCGAGGCCGAGGCGATCCTGCGCAAGTGCGTGCACTGCGGCTTCTGCACCGCCACCTGCCCCACCTACCAGCTGCTCGGCGACGAGCTGGACGGCCCGCGCGGCCGCATCTACCTGATCAAGCAGGTGCTCGAAGGCGTGCCGCCCACGCGCGAGACGCAGCTGCACCTCGACCGCTGCCTGACCTGCCGCAACTGCGAAAGCACCTGCCCCAGCGGCGTGCAGTACGGGCACCTGGTGGACATCGGCCGCCAGGTGGTCGAAGCCAAGGTGGAGCGTCCCGCCGCCGAGCGGCGCACGCGCTGGCTGCTGCGCGAAGGCCTGTCGTCGCCGCTGTTCGGCCCGGCCATGAAGCTGGGCCAGCAGGTGCGCGGCCTGTTGCCCGCCACGCTGCGCGCCAAGGTGCCGGCGCCGCGCAACCCCGGTGCCTGGCCGACCGCCAGCCACGCCCTCAAGGTGCTGATGCCGCTGGGCTGCGTGCAGCCGGCCATGAGCCCCGGCATCGACCGCGCCACCGCCCGCGTGCTGGACGCCGCCGGCCTCCAGGTGGTGCGGCCGCGCAGCGGCGGCGGTTGCTGCGGTGCCATGAAGTACCACCTGAACGATCCCGACGGCGCGCTGCGCCAGGTGCGCGCCAACATCGACGCCTGGTGGCCGCACATCGAGCCCAGGGGCGGCGGCGAAGGCGTGGCGGCCATCGTCAGCAACGCCTCCGGCTGCGGCGCCATGTTCAAGGACTACGGCCACCTGCTGAAGGACGACGCCCGCTACGCCGCCAGGGCCGAGCGCGTGAGCAGCCTGGCGCGCGACGTGAGCGAGCTGCTGCCCGACCTGGTGCCCGCCCTGCGCGGCCGCCTCAACAAGCCGGCCGGCCCGGTGGCGTACCACCCGCCCTGCACGCTGCAGCACGGCCAGAAGCTGCGCGGCGGCGTGGAGGCGCACCTGGCGGAGCTGGGCATCGAGCTGCGCCTGCCGCAGGAAGCCCACCTGTGCTGCGGCTCGGCCGGCGCCTATTCGGTGCTGAACCCCGGCATCGCGGGCACGCTGCGCGAGCGCAAGCTGGGCCACCTGCAGGAGAAATCGCCGGTCGACGGCACGCGGCCGGCGCGTATCGTCTCGGCCAACATCGGCTGCATCACGCACCTGCAGGCGGGCACCGAGACACCGGTCACGCACTGGATCGAGCTGGTCGACGAGTTGCTGCAAAAATAAGAGCTGCCTGCGCCCGCCATGAAAGGGCTGGAGGCGGATTTGATGCAGAAAATGCGGGGCGTCAGGCGGGCTGCGCCAGCGCGGCCTCGATGTCCTGCGCCAGGCTTTCCGGCTTGTCCTGCGGCGCGTAGCGGCGCACCGGCCGGCCGTCGCGGCCCACCAGGAACTTGGTGAAGTTCCACTTGATGGCCTGGCTGCCCAGCAGGCCCGGCGCGGCGGCCTTCAGCCACTGGAACAGCGGCTCGGCCTGCGCGCCGTTGACCTCCACCTTGGCCATCATCGGGAAGTCGACGCCGTAGTTCTGCTGGCAGAAGGCGCCGATCTCGGCGTTGCTGCCGCTGTCCTGGGCGCCGAACTGGTTGCAGGGAAAGCCGATCACCACCAGCCCCTGCGGCCCGTAGCGCTCATGCAGCTGCTGCAGCCCGGCGAACTGCGGCGTGAAGCCGCAGGCACTGGCGGTGTTGACCACCAGCAGCACCTGCCCGTGGTGCCGGGCCATCGGGTAGGGCTGGCCGTCGATGCGGGTGACGCTGAACTGGTCGATGGAGCCGGTTTCGGCCATGGCTGGACCTCCGTGCAAAGTTCACACCTCTGCACCGCCCGCGCAACGCAGGCAGGCAGGATTCTGACGATCAGCATAGCGCGTGGGGCCAAAGCGTGCAGCCACGGGCCAGGAGCACCCGCCTTGAGGCCAGAATGACCGTCAAGGCAGCTCGCGCCGCTTTCTGCCACAGCTTTTTCAGCCAACGACGTGCCCTTCCTCTACGCCCTCATCGGTCTGCCGCCCGCGGAACGGGCCCTGATCGAATCGGTGTTCCAGCTCGACACCCAGGACGCCGACCTCCTGGTGCAGACGCAGGAGACCGCCCGCGCGCAGCTGCTGATCGTCAACAGCGACGACGCGGCCAGCGTGCGCGCCCTGCGTGAACGGCATCGCGCCGCGCTGCTGCTGCTGGTGGGCCGGCGGGTGACCGGCGTCGACGCGCCGGCCATCGGCCGGCCGCTCACCGTGTCGGCCGTGATGCGGGTGCTGGGGGCCCTGCCCTGGACCGACGAGCTGGCCGCCAGCATGGACGCGTCGGCGCGGCGCTTCGGCAACCCGAGCAGCCTGCCCCTGGACAGCATGCCGCCGACCATGTCGCCGGCCGATTCCTCGGCTTTCGCGCCCACCACGCTGTCCGCGCCGCTTCACCCCACGCAGGCTCTGGCCGTCACCCGACCGCCCGACAGCCCCCCGCAGCCAGCCAGCCAGGTCACGGTGCCGTCCGGCGCCGGGGCGGACGAGGTCGATGGACCGACCGACCAGCTCGAATCCACGCAGCTCATGCCGGGGATGCAGCCGACCGTGGCCGCCGACCTGGACGCGCCCATCGTGGTGGTCGCCCGCATCGGCACGCGCACGCTGACCCTGCCGCGCGGCTTGCGCCGGCTCGGCTACCGGGTGCAGGTGGTGGACGGTGCCGACGCCGCCCTGGCGCGCATGGCCGAGCGACCCGCGCAGGTGGTGTTCCTCGACCACGCCTCCCTGCGCGACGAGCTGCTGCCGCTGGCCCGGGTGCTGGCGGCCGGGCGCGAGACGGAAGACGGCGCACCGCACGTCGCGGTGGTGTCGCGCGGCGGCTCGCCGCTGGAGCGCTTTCGCGCGCACGCCGCCGGCTGCGTCTGGATGAAGGTGCCGGTCGAGCGCGAACGCCTGCTGGCTTTTCTCGGCCAGCGCGGGCTCCGCCCGGACGCGGACCCCGGCTAACGCCGCGCCACGGCCAGCAGCGCCGCCCCTACGATCAGCAGGCCGCCGAGCAGCGTGGTCGCTTCCAGCCGGGCCGCGCCGAGCGCCACCGCCGCGGCGCTGGCGATCACCACCTCCGACAGCATGATCAGCGCCGTGGTCTGGGCCGGCAGGCGCGCGGCGCCGTACTGCAGCGCCAGGTTGCTGGCAAGAAAGCCGGCCATCAGCAGCGCCAGCCAGGGCAGCCAGGCCGAAGTGGGTGTGGGCACGGCACCTGTGAGGCCCAGCGCCGTGGCCCCCAGCGCCACCGCGCTCGCCGTGACGGCGCCACCGCCGAACATGGCCAGTGCCCGCGCGCCGCTCGGGGTATCGCGCCAGCGCCGCAGCAAGGCGTTGGTGAGGGCGAAACTGGCGCCAGCCGCCAGTGCCAGCCAGTCGGACAGGCTTTCGGGTACCGGCCAGGGCATGCCCGGCCGCCCCAGCACCAGCGCCACCCCCGCCAGCGCCAGCACCAGCCGCAGCAGCGCCATGCGTGTGGGCGCTTCGCCCAGCAGCCACCAGGCCAGCCCGACCGACCACACCGGCATCAGGTAGAACAGCAGCACCACGCGCACCACGTCGCCCACGGTGACGGCCCAGTTGAAACCGACGTTGGTGCAGCCGGCGGCCAGCGCCAGCCACCACAGCCGGCGGTCGGCCAGCGCCTGCCTGACGTGGCCGCGCTGCGTCCACAGCAACAGCGCCAGCGAAGCGGTGAACACGGCCGCGGTGGTCCACAGCGGGTGCAGGCCGCGCGCCGCCAGTGCCTTGAAGGGCAGCCACGACAGGCCCCACACCGTGGCATTGAGCAGCAGCGCGAGCACCGCCGGCGCGGCGGAGGCGTTCTGGCGCACCGCGCCTACCCGTGCGTGCGGTCGCTGCGCGCCAGGGTCAGCAACTGCTCGACCTCCACCGGGTAGCGGCGCAGGTTGTGCCGGTGCCAGGCCATGATGGCCAGCATCGACAGCACCACCACGCCGCCGAACAGCAGGATGGCGGTGAAGGCGTGCAGGCCGACACCCATCATCAGGCTGTACAGCGCGCCCAGCCCCAGGATGCAGGCCTGCTCGTTGAAGTTCTGCACGGCGATGGAGCGGCCGGCGCCCATCAGGTTGTGGCCGCGGTGCTGCAGCAGCGCGTTCATGGGCACCACGATGTAGCCGCCCAGCGCCCCGAGCGCGACGAGGAAGGGCACCGCCAGCCACAGGTGGTGGATGAGGACCATGGCCGTCAGCAGCAGGCCCATCAGCACGCCCAGCGGCAGCACGCCGATGGCGCGGTCGAGCCGCACCTTCATCGACGCCCACACCGCGCCGGCGGCGGTGCCCAGCGCCACCACGCCCACCAGGCTGGCCGCCTGCGTGGTGCCGTAGCCCAGCGCCGCCGCCGCCCAGGCCAGCACGATGAAACGCATGTTGCCCGACACGCCCCAGAACAGCGTGGTGGTGGCCAGCGAGATCTGGCCCAGCCGGTCGCGCCACAGGCGCGAGTTGCAGCGCCAGAAGTCGGCCAGCAGCGTCATCTTGTTGACCGGCATCGGCCGCATCTCGACCCCGGTGTGCGGGATGCGCAGGTTGAACGCGGCGGCGATGGCGTACACCAGGATCAGCGTGGCGATGGCGGCTTCGGGCGGGGTGTCGATGCCGGTGTCGACGCCCGGCAGGTCGAACGACAGCAGCCAGGGCGCCAGCCGCTGGCCGAGCAGCTGGCCGCCCAGCACCACGCCCAGGATGATGGAGCCGATGGTCAGCCCCTCGATCCAGCCGTTGGCCTTGACCAGCTGCGACGGCGGCAGCAGCTCGGTCAGGATGCCGTACTTGGCCGGCGAGTAGGCCGCCGCGCCCAGCCCCACCACGGCGTAGGCCAGAATCGGGTGGCCGCCGAACAGCATCAGCACGCAGCCGACGATCTTGATGGCGTTGCTGATGAACATGACCCGGCCCTTGGGGCGCGAATCGGCGAAGGCCCCCACCCAGGGTGCCAGGATCACGTAGAAGAGCGCGAACATCGGCACCAGCGCGGCTCCCTGCCAGCGCGGCGCGCCGCCGGAACGCAGCAACTCGACGGCGGCGACGAACAGCGCGTTGTCGGCCAGCGAGCTGAAGAACTGCGCGGCCATGATGGTGTAGAAGCCGCGCTTCATCGACATTGGCGGCCTGTGGCCGGCGTAGCGTGCAAGAAGAAAGTTCCGCCCTGAACCGAGTAGCGGCGTTATATCACGCGGTCATGGCGGCAGACATTGGTGGCAACGCGCAGAGCCGGTGCCAGAATCGGCACTTCTGCACGCCCCGCCGGCCACCCCCACCGCCCGCCCATGCCACGCCCGATCCAGGCCACCATCCACACCGGCGCGCTGCGCCACAACATCGCGCGGCTGCGCGCCGCCGCCGGCGACGCGCGCGTCTGGGCCATCGTCAAGGCCAACGCCTACGGCCACGGCATCGAGCGCGCCTTCGAGGGGCTGCGCGGCGCCGACGGCTTCGCCCTGCTTGACCTGGCCGAGGCCGAGCGCGTGCGCCAGCTCGGCTGGCGCGGGCCGGTGCTGCTGCTGGAGGGCGTGTTCGAGCCACGCGACCTGGAGCTGTGCTCGCGCCTGAACCTGTGGCACGCCGTGCACAGCGACGCGCAGATCGACTGGTTGGCCATGCACAAGACCCACCAGCCGCACCATGTGTTCCTGAAGCTCAACTCCGGCATGAACCGCCTTGGCTTCACGCCGGCGCGCTACCGCGCTGCGTACGCGCGGCTGGCGGCGCTGCCGCAGGTCGAGGAGATCGGCCACATGACGCACTTCGCCGACGCCGACGGCCCGCGCGGCGTCGAGGCGCAGCTGGCCGCCTTCAGCGCCGCCACCGAAGGCCTGCCGGGCGAACGCAGCGTGGCCAACAGCGCCGCGCTGCTGCGCCACGGGCCGGAAGCCGGCGTGCGCGCCGACTGGGTGCGCCCAGGCATCGCCGCCTACGGGTCCTCGCCCGATTTCCCCGAGCACGACGCTGCGCACTGGGGCCTGCAGCCGACCATGACCCTGGCCTCGCGCCTGCTGGCGGTGCAGGAACTCGCGCCCGGCCAGAGCACCGGCTACGGCTCGCGCTTCACGGCCGAGGCGCCCACGCGCATCGGCATCGTCGCCTGCGGCTACGCCGACGGCTACCCGCGCGTGGCGCCCACCGGCACGCCGGTGCTGGTGGATGGCCAGCGCACGCGCACCGTGGGACGGGTGAGCATGGACATGCTGGCGGTCGACCTGGGGCCGGTACCCCAGGCAGGCCCGGGCAGCGCCGTCACCCTGTGGGGTCGCGCCGCACCCGAGCACGGGGGCGCCATCCTGCCCATCGACGAAGTCGCGCAATCGGCCGGCACACTGGGCTACGAGCTGATGTGCGCGCTGGCGCCACGGGTGCCGGTGGTGGTGCAGGATTGATGGTCAAATCGGCCTCCAGGCCAGGATTGACGGGCGCAGGCAGCTCCAGTTTCAGGAGCATCCGTGCCGAGCGGGCGGCGCTCACGCGGCACCTCCGCAGCCGCCACACCCTGTGGCTGCACGGCTGGCTGATGGGGCTGGTCACGCTGGCTGTCACCTGGGCCGGCTCGGCGCTGCTGCGGCATGCCGGCGTCGAGGCGCTGGCCTTGCGCTATGCGCTGGCGCTCGGCGTCGGCTATCTGGCGTACCTTCTGCTGCTGCGCCTCTGGGCGGGGCTGCTGGTGCGCGAGGAAGAGCGCGACATCCCGGACCCGGGCGACCTGCTCGATCTGCCCTGGCCAGATGGCGGTCACGGCGGCATGGCCAGCGGCGGAGGCGATTTCGGCGGTGGTGGCGCCGACGCACTGTTCGATGCCCCGGTACAGGCCCTGACCGAGGGCGCTGGCGACGCCGCCGGCTCGGTGCTGGGCGACGTGGCTTCCGGCGCGCTGGACGCTGCAGGCGCGGCCGACGAAGGCGCGATCGTCGTGATTCCGGTGCTGGCGGTGTTTGCCGCCGTGCTGGCCGCCGCGCTGGGTGCGGGTGCCTTGCTGCTCCTGTAATTCGGCTCGGAAACCCTGCTGGTGGCCGCGGTGGAGCTGGCGTTCGCCTACACCGCCGCGCGCACCGCCGTGCGGATGGAGCGCGAAGGCTGGCTGCTGGCCGCCATCCGCCTGAGCTGGAAGCCGCTGCTCGGTGCGCTGATCAGCGCCGTGGTGCTGGGTGCCCTCATCGACCACTTCGTGCCGCAGGCCGACACCCTGGCCGAGGCGTTGCGGGTGCTGCGGCGCCACTGAGGCCGGGCGCTGCGACGCCCGAGTCCGGAAGGCGCCGGCCGACGGCCAACGCGGGCCGGTGCGCGCGGTGGCGTCTACAGATGCGGGTGGTACCCGCCCGACACGGCGAGGACTTCGCCGGTGAGAAAGCGCGCCTCGTCGCTGGCCAGGAAGGCCACCGCATTGGCCACCTCGCGCGGCTGGCCGGCGCGCTTGTGGAAGCTGCGGCCGGTGAGCTCGTCGCGATCGGCCTGCGACAGCCGGTCGGTCACGCTGGTCTGGATCAGCCCCGGCGCCACGCAGTTGACGTTGACCTGCGGCGCCAGCTCCTGCGCCAGGCTGCGCGTGAAGGCCGCCACCGCGGCCTTGGCGGCGGCGTAATCCGCCTGGCCGCCTTCGCCGCCCAGCACGATGGAGGCGAAGTTCACGATGCGGCCCCAGCCGCGCCGCACCATGCCGGGCGCCAGCGCCTGGATCAGGTGGAAACCGGGTTTGAGGTTGAGCGCCAGCGTGCTGTCCCACTGCGCCTCGTCCATCTCGACGAAGGGCGTGTACAGCCGCGGCGACCTGATGCCGCCCACCACGTTGACCAGGATGTCGATGCGGCCGAAGGCCGCTTCGCCGCAGGCCACTACCGCCAGCGCCTCCGCGCGCTGCGTGACGTCGGCGCGCAGTGCAGCCACCGCGGTCTGCCGGGCCAGCGCCTGCCGCGCCGTTTCGAGGCGCGTGCCGGAGATGTCGGTCAGCACCAGGCTGGCGCCGTCGTCTGCGAGCCGCTGCGCCACGGCCTGGCCCATCGGGCCGCCGGCGCCGGTGACCAGCGCGACCTTGCCGGTCAACCGGTTCATGCCTGTGCGGCGCGCAGGGCTTCGCGCAGCTTGAACTTCTGGATCTTGCCGGACGGCGTGGCCGGCATGGCGTCGCGCAGTTCCAGCCGCTCGGGGATGTACTGCTGGGCGATCTTCTGCTCCTTCAGGAAGGCCACCAGTCCCGCCATGTCGAGCGTCTGCCCCGGTTTGGGCACGACCACCGCGCAGGCGCGCTCGCCCAGCCGCTCGTCCGGGTAGGCCACGATGGCCACCTGCTGTACCGCCGGGTGCCTGTAGAGCAGGGCCTCGATCTCCACCACCGGGATGTTCTCGCCGCCGCGGATGATCACGTCCTTGCTGCGGCCGGTGATGCGGACGTAGCCGCGCTCGTCCAGCCGTGCCAGGTCGCCGGTGTCGAACCAGCCCTCGGCGTCGGTGTTGTTCCACTGCGGGCGCTTGAGGTAGCCGCCGAAGTTGGAGCAGGCGCGCAGCAGCAGGCGGCCGCTCTCGCCGGCCGGCAGCGCGCTGCCGTCGACATCGGCCACCTTGAGCTCGACACCCGGCAGCGGGCAGCCGTCGGAGTGGACGGCGCGCTCGGGGTCGTCGCCCGGCAGCGTGGTGGTGACGGCGCCGTTCTCGGTCATGCCCCAGGCGGAGATGACGGTGGCGCCCAGCGCCGCGCGCGCCTGCTCGACCAGCGGGCCCGGAATGGGCGCGCCGGCGCACAGGAAGCTGCGCAGCGTCGGCACGGCCAGGCCACTGTCGGCCACGTTGCGCGCCAGATCGGTGAGGAACGGCGTGGACGCCATGGTGAAGGTGCAGCCTTCGGCGCGGATCAGCTCGATCGCCTTGCGCGGCTCCCACACGTCCAGCAGCACCGCGCCGGCGCGCAGGATCACGGGCATCATCAGGCCGTACATGAAGCCGGTCTGGTGCGCCATCGGCGATGCCATCAGCACCACGTCGCTTTCGCCCAGGCCCAGGCGTTCGGCATAGGGCAGGATGTTGGAGAACAGCGTGTTGGCCGAATGCATGGCGCCCTTGGGCTCGCCGGTGGTGCCCGAGGTGTAGATGAGCTGCGTCACGTCGTCCGGGCCCGGGCGGTGGCGCGTGAGGATGGTTTGGGCATCGGCTTCCTGCTCCCAGGCGGGCCCGGAAAGCAGCCGCTCGAAACTGTTGTCGCCTGCGCCGTCGACCGCGATCACGTGCTCGAGCAGCGGCAGCTGGGCCTGCAGGCCCAGCGCCATCTGCTCGTGGTCGAAGCCGCGGAACAGTCTGGGCACGACGAACACCTTGGCTTCACCGTGCGCCAGCATGAAGCCGAGTTCGCGCTCGCGGAAGATCGGCATCAGCGGGTTCATCACCGCACCGATGCGCGAGCACGCCAGGTACATCACGGTGAACTGCCACCAGTTCGGCAGCTGGCAGGCCACCACGTCGCCCGCGCCCACGCCCAGCCGCGCCAGCCCCACGCCCACGCGGTCGGCCATGCGGGCCAGTTCCCGGTAGGTGAAGCGGGTGAGCGAGCCGTCTTCGGCGCGCATGGCGGTGAGGGCCAGCTTGTCTGGGGCGTGGCGGGCGCCGTCGTCCAGCGCATCGTTGATGGTGCGGTCCGGCCAGAAGCCGGCCGCCACGGCGGCTGCGCGCCGTGGCGGGATCAGGACTGCATCGAACTTCATGGCATCGTCTCCTTGATTGACAGCGACTGCGCGCCGTTTCGACTATGAAACCATCGTGCTTCAGACGCCCACCGCCGCGCGCCCCGCCTGCGTGCGCGCGATGATGGTCTTCATGATCTGGGCGGTGCCGTCGCCGATCTGGAAGCCCAGTACGTCGCGCAGCCGCTGCTCCATCACGCCGCGGTCGTAGCCGCCGTGGCCAAACATCAGCAGGCACTGGTGCACGCAGTCGTAGGCCAGCTTCGGCCCCCACCACTTGCACATGGCGGCCTCGGCGGTGTGCGGCAGCCCCCGGTCCTTGAGCCAGAGCGTCTGCAGGCACAGCAGGCGCGCCGCCGCCACCTGCGTTTCGTAATCGGCCAGCGGGTGCGACACGCCCTGGAACGCGGCCAGCGGCCGGTTGAAGGCCTGCCGCTCGGCCACGTAGGCCCAGGTTTCCTCCAGCGCCACCTTGGCCACGGCCAGCACCTGCAGCCCGATCAGAGCCCGCGAGAAGTCGAAGCCCTGCATCACCTGCACGAAACCCTGGTTCTCCTCGCCGAGCCGGTGGTCCAGCGGGACGCGCACGTTTTCGAAGAACAGCGAGCCGCGGCCGATGGCGCGCTGGCCGTGGCAATCGAAGCGGCTGCGCGTGACGCCGGGCGCATCCATGGGCACCAGCAGGGCGGTCACGCCGTGCGCGCCCGATTCCACGCCGCCGGTGCGGCCGAACACCACCGCCGCATCGGCCTGGTCGGCCGCCGAGATGGAGGTCTTTTCGCCGTTGACGACGTAGCTGTCGCCCACGCGCTCCACGCGCAGCCGCAGGTTGGCGGCGTCGGAGCCGCCGCGCGGCTCAGTCAGGGCGATGGCCAGCAGCGCCTCGCCCCGGGTCAACCGTTCCAGCCAGGGTCGCGCCACCGACGGCTGGCCATGCTCGGACAGGATCTGCCCGTTCAGCGAGGCCAGCAGGTTGATGTAGCTGATGGACAGGTCGGCGCGCGCGATCTGCTCGTGGATCACCCCCGCCGCCAGGCAACCCATGCCCTGGCCGCCCACGGCCTCGGGCAGCTCGGGGGCGATGAAGCCGAGCTCGCCCATCGCGCGCATCAGCCCGCGGTCGAGCACCCGGGTGCGGTCGCGCTCCAGGAAGCCCGGCGCCACCTGTTGGGTGGCGAAGCGCCGGGCGTGCTCGGCAATGGCCTGCAGGTCTTCGTCGATGTAGGGGTTGTGCATGGCGGCGGTCTTCAGGCAGCGCGCGGGGCGCGCCTCATTTCCACAGGGGGCATCGGCTTTCCGCCTTGGTGGTGAAGGCCTCTTCGCCCGGCACGGTGGCGATGCGCTTGACGTAGTCCCAGGGTTGGGTCGATTCGGCCGGCGCCTTGACCTGCATCAGGTACATGTCGTGCACGTAGCGGCCGTCGGGGCGCACCGTGCCCTGGGAATAGAAGTCCTTCAGCGGCGTGCTTCTGAACCAGGCCATGATCCTGTCGCCGTCGGTGGTCCTGGTGGCCTGTACCGCCTTGAGGTAGTTCATGGTGGCCGAGTAGTTGGCGGCCTGCACCTCGGTCGGCATGCGCTTGGCCTTCTCGAAGAAGCGGCGGCCGAAGGCCCGGGTCTGGTCGTTCAGGTTCCAGTCCCAGCTGGTGGTGAAGGTCAGGCCCTGGGCCGCCGGCAGGCCGAGGCTGTGCACGTCGGAGATGAACAGCACCAGGCTGGCGATCTTGGCGGTCTTGTCGACGCCGAATTCGCGCGCCGACTTGATGGCGTTGATGGTGTCGGCGCCGCCGTTGGCCAGCCCGATGGCCTGTGCCTTGGAGGTCTGCGCCTGCAGCAGGAACGAGGAGAAGTCGGTGGTGTTGATCGGGTGCCTGACGGAGCCGATCACGCGGCCGCCGTTGGCCTTGATGACCTTGCTGGCGTCGCCCTCCAGTGCCTGGCCGAAGGCGTAGTCGGCCGTCAGGAAGAACCAGTCCTTGAGGCCCTGGCGGGTCAGCGCGGCGCCGGCCACCTTGGCGTAGGCCACCGAATCCCAGGCGTAGTGGATGGTGTAGGGCGAGCACTGCTCGTTGGTCAGCGCCGACGAGCCCGAGCCGTTAACGATGAACACCCGCTTGCGCTCGGCCGAGAGCTTGGACAGCGCCAGCGCGGCCGCGGAGTTGGTGCCGCCCACCAACATCGCCATGTTCTGCGTGTCGTACCACTCGCGCGCCTTGGCGGCGGCGATGTCGGCCTTGTTCTGGTTGTCGGCGACGAGCAGCTCGACCGGCTGGCCGTTGACCTTGCCGCCGAAATCGTCGATGGCCATCTGGATCGCCATGGCGCCGTTCTTGCCGTCCAGGTCGCCGTAGGGGCCGGCGATGTCGGTCAGGAAGCCGATCACGACCTTGCCGGTCTGGGCATGGGCGTACGGCAGCCCAAGGGCCGATGCCGCCGCCAGGGCGATGGCCGCCGCGCGGCCGGAAATGCGTTGCATGGTGGGGTCTCCTCGTTCCTTCGTTATGGGCTTGGCGCTTGCGGAAAAAGGCGGTGCGGCGCGCCGGGCCGCCCCACCGTCAACACACCGGCACGTCGGTCACTTGGCGTACTTGCGGAAGTCGGGCGGGCGCTTTTCCTTCAGCGCCGCCACGCCTTCGCGCGATTCCTCCGTGTCGTAATAGAGCTTGAGCGCGTACATGCCCATGCCGGCGATGCCCGCCTGGTGCGCCGTGTCCATGTTGAAGCTGCGCTTGGCGATGGCGATGGCGGTGGGGCTGCGCTCGCAAATGGTCTCGGCCCACTCCTGCACCGTCTCGTCCAGCTTCTCGGGCGGCACGCAGACGTTGGCCAGGCCCATGGCCACGGCCTCCGGGCCCGAGTAGCGCTTGTTCAGGTACCAGATTTCGCGCGCCTTCTTTTCGCCCACCACGCGGGCCAGGAAAGCGGTGCCGTAGCCCGGATCGACCGAGCCCATCTTGGGCCCCACCTGGCCGAAGACGGCCTTTTCGGAGCAGATGGTCAGGTCGCAGATCGTGCACAGCACGTTGCCGCCGCCGATGGCGTAGCCCTGCACACGGGCGATGACGGGCTTGGGCACGTCGCGGATGGCGGTGTGCAGCTCTTCCATCGGCAGGCCGATGGTGCCGCGGCCGTCGTAATTGCCGTCGTGGGCGGACTGGTCGCCGCCGGTGCAGAAGGCCTTGTCGCCGGCGCCGGCCAGCACGATGCAGCCGACCTCGCGGTCGTAACCAGCCTTGTTCAGCGCCTTGATGAGTTCGTCGCAGGTGGTGCCGCGAAAGGCGTTCATCTTGTCCGGCCGGTTGATCGTGATCCACGCGACGCGGTTGCGGACTTCGTAGAGGATGTCTTCAAATTTCATAGCTGGCTGCGCCCGTCGTTAAAGGGCTGGAGGGTGATTTGGTTAAGAAAAAGCGGATTCGGGATCAGCCGTTCATCGTCAGGCCGCCGGAGACGCTCAGCACCTGGCCAGTGACGTAGCCGGCGTCGCGGCTGGCGAAGAACAGGATGGCGCCGGGCAGGTCGTCCGGCTGGCCGATGCGGCCGAGCGGGATGGAGCGGCGGAAGGCTTCTTCCAGCTTCTCGGGGTTGCCCGCGCCTTCCTTGTAGTCGGCGAACAGCGCCGTGTCGGTGGGGCCGGGGCAGACCACATTGACGGTGATGCCGTGGCGCGCGTGCTCACGCGCCAGCGTCTTGCTGAGGGCCACCAGCCCGCCCTTGCAGGCGGCGTACACCGCCTCGCCCGACGAGCCCACGCGCGCGGCGTCGGAGGCGATGTTGACCACGCGGGCACCGGCCCAGCCGGCCTCCTTGCTGCGAGCCGCCATGCGCGGCAGCACCGCGTGGTGCATGTGCAGCGCGCCGGTGAGGTTGATGGCGATCAGCTTCGCCCATTCGTCCGGCGTGGTCTTGGTGAAGGGCTTGAACACGTCCCAGCCGGCGTTGTTGACCAGCACGTCGATGGGGCCGAGCTGCTGCTCGGTCGCCAGCAGGGCGGCGTCGACCGAGGCGCGGTCGGTAATGTCGCACTGGAAGGCGGCGGCCTGCCCGCCGGCGCCGGTGACGCTGTCGGCCACCTTCTGCGCTGCGGCAAGGTCGCGGTCAAGCACCGCGACCTTGCCGCCGGCGGCGCCGAAGCGCCGGCAGGTAGCCCCGCCGATGCCGCCGCCGCCGCCCGTCACCACGACGACCTGGTTGTCGAATGCTTTCATGCTTGCTTGTCTCCTGTGGATGCGGGGTATGCTTGCGAGAGGGTCCATCGTGGCCGCATTAATGTCAATATATTGACGAAATTGGGTGGGGCTGTCAACAAGGGTTGACGCGCGCCTTCGCCCAAGGAGCAAGAAAATATGAATGAATCAGGCAACGAAACGCGACTGGCTTTGGCCAATCGTCTGTTCTTCCGCCTGTACCAATGTGCCAATATGTTGCACAAAACGGGTACACGTGCCGTGGAGGAAGAGGGACTGACGACGCAGCAGTGGGCGGTGCTGGGGGCGCTGTCGCGCCCGGCGGCCGAGCGCGGCATGGGGGTGGGCGAGCTGGCGCGCTACCTGATGGTGAGCCGGCAGAACCTGTCCGGCGTGGTCAGCCGCATGGAGGCTGCGGGCTACGTGGGCAGCGCGCCCGACGGCAGCGACCGCCGTGCCCGCCTGGTGCGCATGACCGATACGGGCCGGCGCGTATGGGCCGAGCAGGCGCAGCCCAAGATCGCCGCCTACTACGAGCAGGCGCTGGAAGGCTTTTCCGTGAACGACATGGCCCACGCCTTGCATTACCTGCTCAAGATGCTGGACAACATGCAGCGCATCGACACCCAGCGCACCGCGGTGGACGAAGGCGACGGGCAGGGCGGCCACGAAGGCTGAGGCCGATACACGTTCTGCACCATCCCTGAGCTGCCCTGTCCCGCCAGGGGCTCGCCGCGCAGCAGGCAAAAAAAAGCACCCTTGCGGGTGCTTTCACCATGACTCGGAGGCCATGAGGTTTTGATGCTGTTCTGACGCTTGGGTGGTCTTGCTAAGTCTCCTCGGGCCCTTCAGCAACCTTTGCCGGCGGATCTGGCTGCGCCGCGGTCGCTCAAGTGGGGCAACTGTAACGCGCCCGCCCGCGCCCCGCATCGGGGCTTGCCCGTACGAATTTGGTGCGACGCAGCAAATTGTCGCACAGGCGTCACCTGTTGGAGCTAATAAGTATTAGTTTTGATTTTGCAGTGCAGCAAGCTGCGCCGATTCAGCGCTTGCTGCCCGTGCCGTCGTGCCCGATCTGCGGCAGCACCGAGCCTTCGCCCAGCTGCAGCAGGCCACTCTTGGTGTAGATGCCCAGCTTGCCACGCGTGTCGGTGATGTCCAGGTTGCGCATGGTCAGCTGGCCGATGCGGTCCATGGGCGAGAACGGCGCGTTTTCCACCTTCTCCATCGACAGCCGCTCGGGCGCGTAGGTGAGGTTGGGTGATTCGGTGTTGAGGATGCTGTAGTCGTTGCCGCGGCGCAGCTCCAGCGTCACTTCGCCGGTCACGGCGCGGGCGACCCAGCGCTGGGCGGTCTCGCGCAGCATGATGGCCTGCGGGTCGAACCAGCGGCCCTGGTAGAGCAGGCGGCCCAGGCGCAGGCCGTTGATGCGGTACTGCTCGATGGTGTCCTCGTTGTGGATGCCGGTCACCAGCCGCTCGTAGGCCACGTACAGCAGCGCCATGCCGGGCGCCTCGTAGATGCCGCGGCTCTTGGCCTCGATGATGCGGTTCTCGATCTGGTCGCTCATGCCCAGGCCATGGCGGCCGCCGATGCGGTTGGCTTCCAGGAACAGCTCGACCGGGTCGTCGAAGCTCTTGCCGTTCAGCGCCACTGGCTGGCCTTCCTCGAAGCGCACGCGCACTTCCTCGGGCTTGACCTCAACCTCCGGCTTCCAGAAGGCCACGCCCATGATGGGGTTGACGATGCGGATGCCGCTGGACAGTTCCTCCAGATCCTTGGCCTCGTGGGTGGCGCCGAGCATGTTGGAATCGGTCGAATACGCCTTTTCCGTGCTCATCTTGTAGTCAAAACCAGCCTTCTGCATGAATTCGGACATTTCCTTGCGGCCGCCGAGTTCGTCGATGAAGCGCTGGTCCAGCCAGGGTTTGTAGATCTTCAGGCCCGGGTTCGCCAGCAGGCCGTAGCGGTAGAAGCGCTCAATGTCATTGCCCTTGAACGTGCTGCCATCGCCCCAGATATTGACGTCATCTTCCTTCATCGCATTCACCAGCATGGTGCCGGTCACGGCCCGGCCCAGCGGCGTGGTGTTGAAGTAGGTGATGCCACCGGTGCTGATGTGGAAGGCGCCGCACTGCAGCGCGGCGATGCCTTCGTGCGCCAGTTGCAGGCGGCAGTCGATCAGCCGCGCCAGTTCGGCGCCGTATTCCATGGCCTTGCGCGGGATCGCGTCGTAGTCCGATTCGTCTGGCTGGCCCAGGTTGGCGGTGTAGGCGTAGGGGATGGCGCCCTTCTGGCGCATCCACAGCAGCGCGGCGCTGGTGTCCAGGCCGCCGGAAAAGGCAATGCCGACCTTCTGGCCGACGGGAAGCGATTGCAGGATGGTGTTGGACATGGCGAGGCGAAAAGTGGCTTGGGCGCCCGCACCCGCGGGCAAACCCCGTATTGTCGCGGCAATCGCGCGGATTGCGTCGCGGGGTGGGCGGCAGACCGCGGCAAATGGGCGCTGAGGATAGCCGCGGACCGTGGAGCCGAACCCGCACGGTTGCAGCGATGGCGCCCGCCGTGCTGGTTGGTCCACACGAAACTGAGGCGGAAACGCTACTGAATCAAGAGCAGCCTGCGCCCGTCAATATTGGGCTGAAAGCATTTTTTGCATTCAATCGACGGCTGGCTCCTTGCAAGAAGCTACCGAGGCGCCTGGCAACTGGCGATGCGCCGCTCCCTGCCTGGCACAGGGCTAACGCGCGCGTCACCGCGCCAGCACCTCAGAGCTGCGCCTGCAGGTTGCTTCGGGCGGCCGCTTCCAGGTGCTCGAACGCGGGATGGCCGTACAACCGCGGCCGCGCGGCCAGTTCGCGCAGAAAGGCCCGTCGCCGCTCGGCGAACACCGGCTCCGACACGAAGGCGTATTCGGCGCGCACCTGCCGCTCGTACTCGGCAAAACGCGGCACCGGGGCGGCCAGGATCGCCAGGTCGATGTCGAGCAGCGCCTGCAGGTCGCGCTCGGCCGGCGCGGGCGCGTGGGAGCGCGTGGCCTCGATCCAGCGGGTCAGCCTGTCCAGCCGCCCGGATGGCAAGGCTTCTTGCAGCCAGGCCCTTGCCAGGCGGGCGCTGGCAGCTTCATTGTCGATAGCGCCCGGCGCATACACCACGTCGTGCAGCCAGAGCGCCAGTTCCACCAGCGGCGCGTCGGCCAGCTGTGGCGCCACGCCGTCCAGCAGCGCCAGGCATTCGCCGATGTGCTGGGCCGTGTGGTAGTGGCGTTGCGGCTCGGAGTAGGCGCGCTCGAGGTCAGGGAAGCGCTGGCGCACGCCGCTGCTGGCGGCCAGGCCGAGCTGGTCGCACAGGGCCTGCCAGCGTTCGGCGCTCACGCCTGAGGTGTTCATTTCACCGGCAAAAAGGCCAGCAGCGGCGCGGCCACCACGCCCTGCAGGTACGAGATGGCGGCGCGGCGGTAGCGCTCGGTCATGGTGGTGGCCAGCAGATCGAGCCGGCCGATGATCTTGCCGAACTCGCGTTCGAAGCTCAGGTTGCGCGTTTCCGGGCCGATCTCGTTGGCCAGCAGCAGCGGCCGGCCGGCGGCGTCGCGCCGCGTGTTCAGGATCCACAGCGCGGTTTCCATGTTGCGCGCGGCGTTGTAGAGGTGCTGGGGGTCGATGCTGTCGAGGTAATAGAAGTCGCGCTTGCCGCCGTGCGCGGTGACGATGGTGTCGGAGCAGGCGAAGATGAAGGCGGCCACCCGGTCGCCGGCGAAGTCGGGTGCCAGCGCGGCCGACAGGGCGGCCACGTCGCGCCGCCCGCCCAGGGGCGGCCAGGGCTGGCCGTTGATCATCGCGGCTTCGAGCTGCGCCAGCGCGGCCTCGCGCGAGGCCGCGCCGTTCTTGCGCCATTCCAGCGGGTTGCGGCGGTACAGCTTGTCCGCCAGCAGCATCAGGCTCAGGTGGTTGGCGCGCAGTTCCGCGCCGGTGAGGCGGTTGCCCTCGCTCTGCAGCAGTTCGGGGCCGCTGAAGCCGTCGCCGCGGACCTCGCCGCGATCGGCCGGGGCGCTGCCGCAGCCCGCCAGGGCGAGCGCGAGCAGCAGCGCGGAGGACGCGCAGCGCCGCCGATTGCCGGCGGCGCGGGGTTCAGGCGGGAATGGCGGCCTGATCGCCCTTGGCGGAGCTGGTGCTGGAAGAGGCTCCGCCGCCGCTGCCCTTGCCCGTGCCGAACGTGATCTCACCGGAGAGTTGTCCCCCTTCTTCGATCACGATCTTGCCATAGCGGATCTTGCCGGTCACCTTGCCGGTGGAGAAGATCACCAGTTTCTGGCGCACGGTGAGCGTGCCGTCGAACACGCCACGCACTTCGGCGATGTCGATCTCGGCCGAGCCCTTGAAGGCGCCCTGCTCGGCGATCTGGATCACGCGCGAGTTCATGGTGGCTTCCACCGTGCCTTCGACCACCAGCGTGTCGCAGTCGGTGATCTCGACGCCCTTGAGCTTGATGTTGGGGCCGACGGTGAGCTTGGCGCCACCGGCTTCCGGCTCCGCGGGCGTGGCGGGCGCGACGCGCGAAGCGGCGGGCGTCACCGGCGCCGAAAACGGCTGCGCGCCGGCGTTGGCGCCAGCCGACCCGAGCGAACTGGTGCCGCCCAGGCCAGAAGCCGCGGGCGGACGGGCCGGGGTGGCCGGGGGAGTGGGCTCAGCGTCGCGCTTGCCGAAAAAAGGTCCGTTCAGTGCCATCGTTTCTCCTTGCAGACAACTCGGGCATCCTAACCGCCCATGTGACATTTCACACGAAACATGCGCAAAAGCTCGTAACCGATACGCATAGAAGCATTCGCTTGCCGGTGCGGCCGCGAGTGGCTCGCCGGCTTGCGCCCTGTGCCGGATGCGGCGCGCGAATTGCTACCATGCTCGTATCGAACGACCGCCCCCACCGGCACTTCCAACCTACCTCCACGTGTCCGCCGCCGCCGAGCCCGAGCGCCTGCCGCGCCTAGGCCCGCCCGAAACCGCGGGCGGCGCCGCGCTGGCCGTGCCCGAAGGCGACTGGACCGCCGCCCAGCTCAGCCTGCCGGCGGTGTGGCGCCAGGTGGCGGCGGCCCTGGCCGGCACGGGGGGCGGTGCCACGGCTGGCTGGGACCTGCGGCGCATCGGCGCCATCGATTACCTGGGCGCGCTCACCTTCTGGGAGCACTGGGGCCGTCAGTGGCCGGCGCACCTGGAAGCCAGCGACGAGCAGCGCGCCATGCTGGAGCGCGTGGCGGCCCTGCCGCAGACCCCGCCCGCCCGCGGACCGCGCGGCTTTCTGGGCCAGATGGACGACTTCGGCGTCGGCGTGCTGGGGGCCATGGCGCAGGTGCGCGACTTCCTGCGCCTCATGGGCCAGCTGCTGCTGGACTTTCTGCGTCTGTTGCGCGCGCCGCAGGCCGGGCCCTGGCGTGATTTCTCCGGCAGCCTGTACCGCATCGGCGCGCAGGCGCTGCCGATCACGGCGCTGGTGGGCTTTCTGATCGGCGTGGTGCTGGCCTACCTGATGAGCCAGGTGCTGCGCCAGTTCGGCGCCGAGGCCTTCATCGTCAACATCCTGGGGCTTGCGCTGATCCGCGAACTGGGGCCGCTGCTGGGCGCGGTGCTGATCGCCGGCCGCTCCGGTTCGGCCATCACGGCGCAGATCGGCGTGATGCGCGTGACCGAGGAGCTGGACGCCATGCGCGTGCTGGGCATCGCGCCGGGCTTCCGGCTGGTGATGCCGCGCGCGCTGGCGCTGGGCATCGCCATGCCGCTGATCGCCGCGTGGACCACGCTGGCGGCGCTGCTGGGCGGCATGCTGGCGGCGGATATCACGCTCGGCATCACGCCGGCCTTCTTCCTGGAGGCGCTGCCCAAGGTGGTGCGGGTGTCCAACCTGACGCTGGCCATGGGCAAGTCGGTGCTGTTCGGCGTCTCGATCGCGCTGATCGCCTGCCACTTCGGCCTGCGCGTCAAGCCCAACACCGAAAGCCTGGGCCAGGGCACCACGGCGTCGGTGGTGGCCTCGATCACGGCGGTGATCCTGATCGACGCGCTGATCGCCGTGCTGTTCAAGTCGGTGGGCCTGTGACCGCAGACCAGCCCGTGACCGACCCCGCCGCGCCGCCCGCCGCCGAGGCCCCCGCGGCCATCGAGGTGCGCGGCCTGTGGAGCGTGTTCCCCCGGCCCGGCGGCGGCGAGGTGGTGGTGCACAAGGATCTGGATCTCACCGTGCGGCGCGGCGAGGTGCTGACGCTGGTGGGCGGCTCGGGCACCGGCAAGACCGTGCTGCTGCGCACCATGCTGGGCCTCAACGTGCCGGCACGCGGCTCGGTCTCGGTGCTGGGCCGCCCGGCGGCCGAGCTGACACGCCCCGGCGCCGCCGCGCGCGTGGGCATGCTGTTCCAGCAGGGGGCGCTGTTCTCGGCCTTCGACGTGCTGGAGAACATCGCCTTCCCGCTGCGCGAATCGCGCGCGCTGCCGGATGCGCTGGTGCGCGAGGCCGCACTGCTGAAGCTGCAGATGGTGGGCCTCAAGCCCGACGACGCACGCAAGATGCCTTCCGAGCTGTCGGGCGGCATGATCAAGCGCGTGGCGCTGGCGCGCGCGCTGGCCATGGACCCGCCGCTGCTGATGCTCGACGAGCCCACCGCCGGGCTCGACCCGAACGCCTCCGACGCCTTCTGCGCGCTGCTGCGATCGCTGCACCAGGAGCTGGGCCTGACGGTGGTGATGGTCACGCACGACCTGGACACGCTGTTCGAGCTGTCCGACCGCGTGGCCGTGCTGGCCGACCAGCACGTCATCGTCACCGCGCCGGTGCCCGAGGTGCTGGCCTTCAAGCACCCCTTCATCGAGCATTTCTTCCTGGGCGAGCGCGGCCAGCGCGCGATGGAGCTGCTCAAGAGCCGCCATCCGCAGGCGCCGGCCCTCCACGAACCGGCCGGTTGAAAGGACAATACCCCGATGGAAAACAAGTCGCACGCCCTGGCCGCCGGCATCTTCGTGCTGGTGGTCACGGCCTTGCTGATCGGGCTGGCCTCCTGGCTGATGCGCGATACCGTCAGCACCACGACCTACCAGATGACCACCGACGAGGCCGTCTCCGGCCTGCAGCCGCAGGCCACGGTGCGCTACAAGGGCGTCTCGGTGGGCAAGGTCACCGACATCGGCTTCGATCCCGAGAAGCGCGGCAACGTGCTGGTGACGCTGGCGGTCGACAAGGACGCCCCCATCACCCGCACCACCTACGCGCAGCTGGCCTACCAGGGCGTCACCGGCCTGTCGTTCGTGCAGCTCGACGACGACGGCAACTCCAACGAGCCGCCCGAGCGCTACGAAGGCGGGCCGCCCCGCATCCCGCTCAAGCCCAACCTGTTCGGCCAGCTGAGCGACCGCGCGCAGGAGCTGGTGGGCAAGCTCGACGAAACCGTGGACCGCGTGAACCACCTGCTGGGCGACCAGAACCAGGCGGCGCTGTCGCAGGCGATCCAGCAGGTGGCCGTGGCCGCGCAGGAAACCGCCGGCGCGGCCAAGAGCATCAACGCCCTGGCGGCCGACACCAACCGCACCATCGAGGCCCAGTTCGGCCCGCGCCACAGCAGCATCCCGCAGCTGGTCAATCAGACCACCGCGGCGCTCAAGACCGTGCAGGAAGCCGCCGCGCAGACCCGGCAGACGGTGGCCAGCCTGGACGGCGTGGCCGGCGACCTGAAGAAGGGCATGGGCGAGCTCACCGGCAAGGGCGGCGTGGTCGACCGCCTGGGCGAAAGCGTCAACACCTTCGGCTCCACCACGCTGCCGCGCATCCAGACGCTCACCGACGACGCCAGCCGCACCATCCGCCGCCTCGACCGCGTGGCCAACACCATCGGCGAGAACCCGCAATCGCTGCTGTACGGCAACGGCGCCATTCCGCCGGGGCCGGGGGAGCATGGATTTGAGCCACCCCCCTGAAAGGGTCATGGGACACCCCCCTCAGTCGCCTTCGGCGCCTCGGTGCTCGCCGCCAGAGGCGGCGGCCCTTCGGCCCGTCCAGACCTGCGCAGGCAGGTCTGGAGCCGCGAGCCTCAGCCTCCTCTGCTGCGCGAGGGGGGACACCGCCAGTGGCCGGTGCAAGCCCGGCCACGGCGGTCGCTGGGTTGGCCTGCTCCGCGGCCGCTTGGGCCTGACTGGGGCGCCGGCCGAGTCTGTTGCTTTACTGGGCGTGGAATCGTGAGATGAACGATATGAAAACCATAGCTGCCTGCGCCCGTCAAACCTGGGCTGGAAGCGTTTTTTGTCTTGGATTGCTGGCCCTGGGCGGTTGCGCGCTGCCGCTGCCGGACAAGCCCACGCGGCCGGAGCCTTACGACCTCGGGCCGCCGCTGGCTGCGGCGGCCGCGCCCGCCAGCGCCTCGCCACTGGCGCTGCAGCGGGTGGAGGCGTCCGCCGCCATCGACGGCACCGCCATCGTCTACCGCCTGCTCTACGCGGCCGACGGCGCGCAGCAGCCGCGGCCCTACGCGCAGGCGCGCTGGGTCATGTCGCCGCCGCAACTGGTCACCCAGCGGCTGCGCGAAGCCCTGACGGCCACGCGGCCGGTGGTGGAGCCGGGGCTGGGGCTGGCCGGCGTGGCGCTCGGCGCCGAACTGCAGGAGTTTGCGCAGAACTTCAGCGCCCCCGGCACCAGCGAAGGCGTGGTGCAGCTGCGCGTCACGGTCACGGCGCCCAGCGCCGCCAGCGAGCGGCTGCTTGGCCAGCGCAGCTTCGTGGCGCGCAAGCCCGCGCCCAGCGCCGACGCCGCCGGCGGCGCGCAGGCACTGCGCCAGGCCACCGACGAGGTGGTCGCCCAGGTGGTGGCCTGGGTCAACGGCCTGCCCGCGCCGCGCTGAGCCGCCGCCGCCGTCGCGGCTCCATCACGGCGGCACCGCGCCGCGCCTTCAGGCAACATGGCGGCCTTGCAGGCTTGCGTGGAGCGGCTCCATGTTTCAACTCAGCGTCCCGTGGTGGGAATTCGTCGTGCGCGGCGTGGTCGTGTACCTGTTCCTGCTGGTGTTCCTGCGCCTCACGGGCCGGCGCCAGATCGGCCAGTACGACCCGTTTGACCTGATCCTGCTGCTGATCCTGTCCAACGCGGTGCAGAACTCGATGAACGCGGGCGACAACTCGCTCATCGGCGGCCTCATCAGCGCGCTCACGCTGATCGGCTGCCACGTGCTGATGGCCCGTCTGACCTGGATGAGCCCGCGGCTGGCGCGCTGGATGGACGGCAAGCCGCGGGTGCTGATTCAGGCGGGCCAACTGGATGCCGGTGCGATGCGCGACGAGCGCCTCACGCCCGATGACGTGCACGCCGCGCTGCGCGCCGCCGGCTGCCTGCACACGCACGAGGTGGAGCGCGCCACCATCGAGAACAACGGCCAGATCACGGTGGTGCTGCGCAACCGCGATTCGGCCGAGGGGCTGAAGGGGGACGACGTGTCCTGAGCCGGCCCGCGCGGCCGGCTGCACAGAGTCTTCATTGCTCCTGAATCAGGAGCTGCCTGCGCCTGCCACGCGTGGGCTGGTGGCCTGAAAGGCCTTGAATTCCGTCGGGCCACCGGCGCCCTGCGCAGGCGCTGCCGTCGCGCTCAGCCCGCGCAGGCCTTGCCGTGCGAGGGGTGGAAGCCCTTGGCCTTGGCGTCGGCCTCGCTCATGTACTCGCCGTGCTTGGTCTTCCCGTAGTAGCGGTCGCCGCTGCAGTGGTAGACCTTGGTGCTGTCGTTGGCCCAGACCTTGCCGTCGCCGCCGCCGGCGGCCATCGGCATGGCGGGCTTGGCCGGCGTCGCGGGTGCGGCGGCCGTGGTGGCGGCCGCGGCCGGCGCGGCGGCGGTGCCGGCGCCAGCCTTCTTGTCCACGCCGTGGTGGCCGCGGCAGGCGCCCTTCATGGTGGTGCCGGTGTAGGTGGTGCCGTCCTTGCAGGTCGCGGTGACGGTGGCCGCGTTGCCGGCGGCCGGCGCGGGTGTCTGCGCGAAGGCGGGAGCGGCCAGCAGGGCGGCCAGGGAGAGGGCAATAGTGCCGAGTTTCATGGTGAGACCTCGTGGGAAAAAGCCTGGAACCCAGGCGGGGTGGAACAAGCGGTGGCGGCGCGGACGGCAGGGTGCCGGCGCCGGGTGTCGGGGAAAGGCCGGGCGCGTGGCATCACGGCGTCCAGCGGAAGTCGAGGTCCTGCCCCTCGGGGCCGACGCGGACCTCGCGCGTCTGCGCGTGGCCGTGGTAGCTGGCCGTCACGCGGTAGTCGCCGGCCGCCAGCATCACAAAAGTCATCGGACCGCCGTGCGCCAGCCGCAGCAGCGTGTGGCCGCGTGCGTCGGCCACGGCCAGATGCACACCGGCAACGGGGCCCGGCGCGCCCTGGAAGGCGATGCGCAGCGGCCAGTGGGCCGCGTCCCGGCGCATGGCCTCGGCCTCAGGGCGGCCGGCGCCGCCGTTCAGGTAGACCACGCTGGCGGCGGGCTTGAGCAGCACCACGTCGCCCGCGGTGCCGGGTGCGGATGCGGCGGCATCGGCGTGCGCCAGGGCGGGGGCGGTCAGGGCCAGGCCCAGCAGGGGCAGCGCGGCCAGCAAGCGCCGCGCCTGGCCGCCCGGCCTGCGATCTTCCTGCGTGACGGGCACGTCCATGCAGCTGCTGCTCCAGGCCACGCGGTGATGCCACGCGTGGCGCGCCGGGTATCGCGGGCAGGGCCCGTGAGGCATGGCGGAACCTTAGGGCCCAGGGTCGCGCGGCGGCAGTGCCGGTGGTCACGACCGGCAGTGACGAAAGTCACTTTCGGTGCTTGGCCCAGCCGTTGAATTTAGGCATCAAATCGGCCTCCAGGCCATAAATGACGCGCGCAGGCAGCTATTGTTCAAATAGCAATCCGGAGGTCGAGGGCCTCCCCCGGCCGGCGCCCCTCAGGCCGTGAAACGCAGCCGCAGGCGGCAGCCCTGGCCGGGCGCGCTGTCGATGGCCAGCACCGCGCCCAGCTGCTCGGCCTGTTCGTGCAGGCCGGTCAGGCCGTAGTGGCCGTGGCGCTCGGCGCCGGGGTCGAAGCCGGTGCCGTCGTCGTCCAGAGCCAGCAGCCAGGGCGCTGGCGCGCCGCCTTCCATGGGCTGCGCAGGCGCTTCGGGCGCCAGCGTCAGCGTGACCCGGCTCGCACCGGCATGGCGCTCGACATTGCGCAGCGCCTCGCGGGCGATGGCCAGCACGGTGGCGGCGCGCGCGTCCGCCAGGCCGGCGGCGGCCGGGTCGATGCGGGCCTGCACCTGCACGCCGCTGCGTTCGGCCAGGCGCTGGAGCAGCTGTTCCAGCTCGGCGCCCAGGCCGCTGTTGCGCAGCCCGCCCTCGCGCATCTGGCCGATGGCGGCGCGCGCCTCGGCCAGCCCGGTGGCGCAGACGCGCTCGGCGCTGGCCAGCTCGGCGTCGAGCTGCGCCTGCTCCCAGCGGCCGCCCAGCTTGCGCACCAGCCGGATCTGCGTGAGCAGCGCCATCAGCGAATGCGCCAGCGTGTCGTGCACCTCGCGCGCCAGCCGCAGGCGCTCGCGCGTGACGGCGGCGTGGCGTGCGTCCTCGGCCAGGCGCTGGATGCGCTCGGTGCGCTCGGCCACGCGCGTGTCGAGCTCGGCGTTCAGCGCGGCCAGCGCCGCCTTTTCCTCCTGCAGCCGTGCCACCAGCTGTGCCAGCGTGGCGCCGATGGCACTGACCTCGTCGCGGCCCGGCGGCACGTCGAGGCCGGCGCGCGTGCCGCTTGCCAGCTCGCGCGCCTGCAGCGCCAGGCCGTCCAGCCGGCGCAGCAGCCGCAGTGCCACCGCCACCGCCGCCAGCGCCGCCAGCAGGCCGACCGCCAGCACGCCCAGCAGCACCACGCGCCGGGTATGGCGCGCGCGGGCCATGGCGCGCCCGGTGTCCTCGCGCACCACCACCTGCCAGCCGGCGCCGGAGGGCAGTGCGCCGGTGGCGCTGCCCTGCGGCGGGCGGCCGACCAGGTAACGCCCGCCGTCGGTCAGGTCGGCGCCCGGGGCCAGGTCGCGCGCACCGGGCGGGCCGGCCAGCACTTCGCCGGCGGGGCCGAGCAGCAGCAGTTCCATCGGCACGCCGCCGGCCATGGCGCGCAGGCGCGCGTCCAGTTGCGCCTGCAGCCAGAGCCAGGGCAGCAGTCCCAGCAGCGAGCCGGCGGGCGCGTCGCCTTCGGCGGCCAGCGGCACCGCCAGCACCAGGGCGTCGGCCATGCTGGCGTCCTGGCTGCGGTGCAGGGCCACCACCGGCGCGCGCGCCGCCTGCGCCAGCCAGGGCTGGCCGGCCAGCGCGGCGGCGGCATCGCGGCTGTCGGTGGCGGCCTGCAGGCTGCCCTGGGCATCCAGCACGCCGATCCAGCCGAGCTCCGGCTGCTGCCGCTGCAGGGCGAACAGCCCGTCGGCCGGCACCACGCCGGCGGCGGCGCCGGCGCGCCACTGCGCGGCCGTGGCCTGCATGGCGGCCAGCGGCACCTGCAGCTGGGCCATCAGCGCGTCGGCGGTCTGGCCAGCGGTCTGGCCGAGCTGCGCCTCGGTGTCGGCGACCACGTGGCGCTCGGCCTCGCTGGCGGCCAGCTCGGCGGCCAGCAGCGCGCCGGCCACCACCAGCGCGAACACCGGCCAGCCCAGCGCGGCGGCGAAGTGGCGCCGCGGATCGAGGCGCTGCCAGGCCGGCTCGTGGGTCGCTGCACCCTCCGGCGCGTCCGGCTGCGATAAGCTGCGGTTCATGCGATGCAAGGACACATTTCCGCGTGCATTGTGCGCGTGCATGGAGGCCGCGCCGTGAGCGAGGGCATGCCCAACACCACCCCTCTGCGCCTGCTGGTGGCGGATGACCAGGCCATCATCCGGCGCGGCCTGGCGCTGATGCTGGACGCCGAGCCCGACATCGAGGTGGTCGGCCAGGCGGCCGACGGCCAGGAAGCCCTGGAGATGGCCGAGGCGCTGCGGCCCGACGTGGTGGTGATGGATCTGCAGATGCCGCGCCTCAGCGGCGTGGCCGCCACGCGCCTGCTGGCCGGGCGGCTGCCGCGCACGCGGGTGGTGGTGCTGACCACCTTCGACGACGACGAGCGCGTGTTCGAGGCGGTGCAGGCTGGCGCGCACGCGTACCTGCTCAAGGACGCCGCCGAGGACGAGGTGCTGGACACCGTGCGCGCCGTGCACCGCGGCGAGTCGCGGCTGGCGCCATCGGTGGCGCGCAAGGTGCTGGACCAGTTCCGCGCCCTGGCGGGCGGCGCGGCGCCGGGCGAGCCGCCCGGCGAGGCCGCTGCGCCAACCGCGGCGGCGCCGGACGAGCCGCTGTCCGACAAGGAGGAGCGCGTGCTGGCCCTGCTGGCCGACGGCCTGTCGAACAAGCAGATCGCCGCCACCGTGTTCCTGGCCGAAGGCACGGTGAAGAACTACGTCAGCCGGATCATGGAAAAGCTCCATGCGCGCAACCGCACGGAGCTGGCGGTCAAGGCGGCCACGCGGCGCGGCTGACCGCGGTCGGTGGGCGCGACCGCCGGGGAAGGCTCAGGCGGCGGCGGTGCGCGCATCGGCCGGTGCGGGCGCCAGCCCGTGGCTTTCGACCGCGGCACCGCCGGCCTGGGTGAGCAGCTGCCGGATGCGCGCCACCTCGGCTTCGCTGGCGTGCACGGAAACCAGGAACTGGTCGGCCTTGATGGCGGTCTCGTAGCGCACCACGGAATCCCTGGGCACGCCCAGGGTGGTGAGCGCACCCACCAGGGCCGAGGCGCCGCCGCCCAGTGCCGCGCCTTCCAGGCCGCTCACCAGCGTGGAAGCCAGCGGGCCCAGCACCACCAGGTGGCCGACCACCGGGATGAACATGAAGGCCGAACCGAGCAGGATGCCGGCCAGGCCGCCCCAGAAGGCGCCCAGCTTGCCGAAGAACCTGGCCCGTTCGCCGGCGTTGAAGTAGCCGACGGCGTGTTCCTCGCTGTGGTAGTTGCGCCCGACGATGGAGATCGCGGGCAGCGGGACGCCCGCGCTGCCGAGCTGGCGCACGGCGGCCTCGGCGGCCTGGTGCGTGCCGAACAGCGCCAGCACGAGCTGGTCGCCCAGTGTGGCGGAGAGGTTGGACGCGGTGGTGGAAGCGGTGTTCATGGTGAATCTCCTGAGGTGAAAAAGAACGAAGGGCATCCCCGGCCGGCGCACCGCCGCACAGGGCGGGCGGCTGGCCGGGTGCCGGTCTGCTATGAAAAGAAAAGCTGGCTGCGCCAGCCGCACAAGGGCTGCAGGCCCAAAAGGCCTGAAATCCGGGCTACTGCATGAACCAGCCGTGGCTCACCACCAGCGACTGGCCGGTGAGCGCGTTGCTGGGAAAGGCGGCGAAGGTGAGGGCCACCTGGGCGACGTCGTCCACGGTGGTGAACTGGCCGTCCACGGTGTCCTTGAGCATCACGTTCTTCACCACGTCGGCCTCGCTGATGCCCAGCTCCTGCGCCTGCTCGGGGATCTGCTTTTCCACCAGCGGCGTGCGCACGAAGCCGGGGCAGATGACGTTGCTGCGGATGTTGTGCGCCGCGCCTTCCTTGGCGATCACCTTGGCCAGGCCTTCCAGCCCGTGCTTGGCGGTGACGTAGGGGCTCTTGAGCTTTGAAGCCTCCTTGGAGTGCACCGAGCCCATGAACAGGACGCAGCCGCCGCGGCCGGAGGCGATCATCTGCCGCACGGCGGCGCGCGAGGTGAGGAAGCCGCCGTCCAGGTGCACGGCCAGCAGCTTCTTCCAGTCGCTGAACCTGAAGTCCTCGATCGGCGCGACGATCTGGATGCCGGCGTTGCTGACCAGCACGTCGACCGCGCCCAGTTCTTTTTGCACCTGCGCGAAGCCGGCGTCCACCGCGGCCTCGTCGGTCACGTCCATCTGCACGGCCAGGGTCTTGACGCCTTTTTTGGCGATTTCGTCGGCGGTGGCCTGGGCGTCGGCCAGCTTCAGGTCGGCGATGACGAGGTTGGCGCCGGCATCGGCGAAGACCTCGGCGATGCGCTTGCCGATGCCGCTGGCCGAGCCGGTGACCAGGGCCGTCTTGCCTTTCAGGCTGAGCGTGGTGCTGGCGTGGACGTCGGGCGTGGTGTTGCGGGTGGTCATGGGAAGGTCCTTTCGGAATTTTTGAGTCAAATCGGGCTGCAGCCCTTTCGTGGCGGGCGCAGACAGCTATGAAATTGATATTGGTTGGGGCTGCGGGGCCTCAGGCGCGACGCCGCAGCGCGACCGTGCCGCTGTCGGCCAGGTAGTCGTGCACCACCTCGCCCAGGCCCAGCGTGAGGTCGGTGAGGATGTGCACCGCACCCAGCACTTCGCGCACCGGCAGGCGGGCCACCGGGGCCAGCGCGTGCTCGAACAGCTGCAGCGCGGCCGGGCCCTGCCAGGCGCCGTGCAGGGTCACGTCCTCGCAGCGGTAGCGCACCAGCTCGCACACGCGCGGCGTGCAATCCACGTGCGGGATGATCTTGAGCAGGTAGTTCTCGCCGGTGACGGCGGCCAGCGCCTTGTCATGGTCGAACGGGCGGTGCTTGTAGCCCATGGTGCCGGTGGCCACGCGCAGGTCGCCGTAGTCCAGCGTGCCGACCAGCACGTCCTTGTCGACGTGCAGCGAGGGGTTGGCGAGCTTCTTGGGGAAGCCCCAGATCTCGCGCCCGCCGGCGATCGGCGCGTCGTCGTTCAGGAACATGTTGTGCGAGTAGGTGCCGGGCCGGCCCTCAAAGCTGACGGGGATCACCTGGCCGGATTCGGTGTAGTCGCCGAAGCCGGTGGAATCGGGCATGCGGATGAACTCCATCTTCACCACGCCATCGCCGGCCGGCTTGAGCGGCGCGGGCACCACGGCTTCCAGCAGCGCCGGGTCGGTGCGGTAGCTGATGACCAGGAACTCGCGGTTCACGAAGCGGTAGGGGCCGCGCGGGTAGATCGGGCTGGTCAGCGGCATGGCCCAGGCCTGCTCGCGGACGTCGTTCAGTTTCATGGCTGTTGCTCCAGGGATTCGGGGGTGTTGATGGCGGCGCGCCCGCCAGGCGCGATGTCGGCGCGGTAGTCGAGCACGCGGAACTCGCCTGGCCGGGGCGCCGGCTGGCGCCGCAGCAGCGCGAACGAGGCGGCCATGTCGGCCAGGCCGGCCTGCCAGTGCTCGGTCATCGACAGGCGCGAGAACTCGTAGTCCTTGGTCTGCGTCTCGTAGGCCTTGCGGCGGTGGATCACGTGGACCAGGGTGATGGTCGGGTCGGCCAGGCCGGCCAGCAGGTCCTGCACGGCGGCGCTGTGGCGGCGCTCGGGGGGCAGCAACTCGGCCAGCCGGCGCAGGCGCTGGTGCAGCTGGTGGCGGTCGCGCACCAGGTCGCTCACCATGCGGGTGCGGCTGGAAAAGCGGATGTCCTTCTCGCGCTCGGCGGCGTCGGCCAGCGTGCGCGGCAGCCTGCCGCGGGCGCTGAAGAGGTCGATCTGGAACACTGTCACCGGTGTGCCGGCCTCGGCGTCGAGCTCGTCCATCACATAGGCCAGCGGGGTGTTGGAGACCAGCCCGCCGTCCCAGTACCAGCGCTCGCCGATCTGCACCGCGCCGAAGCCCGGCGGCAGCGCGCCGCTGGCCAGCACGTGCTCGGGGCCGATGCGTTCGTGCCGGTTGTCGAAGTAGGCGAAGTTGCCGCTCTGCACGTCCACCGCGCCGATGGAAAGGCGCACCGGACCGTCGTTCAGCAGGTCGAAGTCGACCAGTTCGCCCAGCGTGGCGCGCAGCGGCGCCGTGTCGTACAGGCTGGCCGGCGGCTGCGGCCACCAGGCCCACCAGGGGCGGGGCTGGAAGAAGCCGGGCACGCCGCGCCACGCGCCCCACAGGGCCATGGCGTCGTCCCACCAGCCGCGCACCGGTTCCAGCACCGTGCCGCTGGCGCTTACCGGCAGGGCCAGGCTGACCTGCTCCCAGAAGGCGCGCAGGCGCTCCAGCCGCCGCGCCGGCGGGTTGCCGGCGATCAGCGCGGCGTTGATGGCGCCGATCGAGATGCCAGCCACCCAGCCGACCTCGTGCGCCCGCGTGGCCAGCGCCTCGTAGGCGCCGGCCTGGTAGGCGCCGAGCGCGCCACCGCCCTGAAGGACCAGGGCGGTCAGGGGGGCGCCGGCGGCGCGGCGGGGTTCAGGGCGGGGCATGGCGGATCTCCGGAGGCGTTGGCTGAGGCGTGGCTGGATGCGTGCTCAGACCAGCCAGTGGAAGTTGGCGTCCACGCCCTTCGGGCCGACGTGGACCATGCGCGTGAGCAGCTGGTCCTTGTAGCTGGCGGTGACGCGGTATTCGCACTGCGGCAGCTGCACGTAGGTCATGGGGCCGGCGCTGCGCAGGCGCAGCACGGCGTGGCCGCCTTGGTCGAACACCTTCAGCTTCACGTTGGCGACGAATTCGTCGCTCGACTTGTCGGAGAAGGTCATGCGCAGCGGCCAGTTGGGCGCGTCCTTGCGCATCTGCTGCTGCTCGGTCTGGCCGATGCCGCCGTTCAGGTACACCGTGCCGGGCACGGGGTCGAACAGCAGTATGTCTTCCTGCACCACCACCGGCCGGTCCTGCTGGCCCCTGGCGGCGGCGGTGGCGGCCCAGGTGGGCGTGGCCATGGCGCCGCCCAGGGTCAGCGCGGCCAGCAGCACGGCGGTGCGCAGGTGGGTGGGGCGGAAGTTCAGCGTGTTCATGTGAGGCTCCTGATCGATGGCCCTCGGGGGATGCCTGCGGAGGGTCGATGGCGGGTGGTGAAGCACCACCAGGCATGGGAACAACGATAGGCAGCGCAGCCGCGCGATGACAGTGCCAGCCGTCACGATCTGCCGTGACGGGCGTCACTTTCCGGCCCGTCACCGCCGGCGCGTCGGAAGCGAATCTGATGGCCGGAAGAGGCGGAAAGCCATGCGGGTCCGCCGCTGGCAGCTATGAACAAGATAGCGTCTGACGAAGGATTGCGGCGCGTCAGATGGGTGCCGGGCGGCGTCTCCCGCAACCGAGGTGCGGCCCCGCCATCCTCCACATGACCTATGGCTTTTGGCCTATGGCGCGACATGGTCCGCGACGCCATCATGCGTCTGGGAGTAACAGTTTCTTACGGAGGCAGGAATGAAACGATGGCTCAAATTGGCGGCAGCGGGTGCCGCGCTGGCAGCTTGCGGCATGGCGATGGCGGCGGGACCGTACGACGGGGTCTACCGCATCAAATACAGCGACACCAGCTGGGGGGATTTCATCTCCGTGCACTCCAACGGCGTCGGCCACATGCAGATCTGGAAGTACCGCGCGCCCGATCCCTCGTCGGGGGCCTACTTCGAGGTGCGTGACGGCGCCAACACGGTCGCCAAGATGTGGAAGTTCGGCAACTTCGACCTGTTCGGCGGGCCGATCACCGGCAACACGGCCACGCTGACGGGCTGGTCCCAGTTCGGGGCGTGCAACTCCACGGTGACGGCGGTGTTCAGCGGCGGGGTGACCGGCAACACCATCCAGACGGTGCACACCGGCGCGTCCGCGTTCGGCGCCAGCATCTCGGCCCTGTGCCTCAATTTCATACCGCTCCTGGGAGGGTCCGTTCTCCGGTTCGACCAGCCCGTCGCCATGGAGCGCCAGTACCCCTGAGCGCGGGTCGCGCCGGCTCACCGGCGGCCGCTTGAGATCGCCCCAAGGGTGGTCACGGGCCGCTCGGCCGGACCGGGCCCGCTCGCGCTGCGCTCGGCGCGTCCCGGCGCGCTGGCCAGGCGCCGCCTCAACCGGCTTTTTCGGCAGATGCCGCGGGGGCCGCTGCCGCCGGGGCGCGGCGGCGGAACATGCCCCAGCCGTCCATCAGCAGCACCTGCTCGCCGTGCTGGTTGAACATCTCCCACAGCGTGCGGGTGAGGCCCACGTCGGGGCGCGAGTTCATGGGGCGGCGGTCCTGGATGACCTGGAACAGCGTCAGCGTGTCGCCCGGGTAGACGGGCTTGAGCCACTTGATCTTCTCCAGCCCCGGCGAGCCCAGGCTGGACGATTCGTGGAGGAAGTTGCGCACCATCAGCCCCATGGCCATCGAGCAGGTGTGCCAGCCGCTGGCCGACAGCCGCCCGAATATCGATTTGGCGGCGGCCTCGTCGCTCAGGTGGAAGGGCTGCGGGTCGTACTTGCTGGCAAACGCGATCACCTCGTCGTGATCGACCGTGATGCTGCCCATCTCGATGCGCTTGCCCAGCTCCAGGTCTTCCCAGAAGTATTTGATGTTCTTTTGCGGGTGGTCGCTCATGGTGATCGTTTCAGGCAAAGTTTCTTAAAAAGCCGAGGCGCTCGCAGCCCGTCTGAAGAACGGAAGCCCTTGTGCGACGCGTTTCAGGCAACGACGACTAAAGCTGGCGCGCCCAGAAGGCCGCGGAGCAGGCCATGCCAGCAACCGCCGTGGCCGGGCTTGTACCGGACACTGGCGGTGCCCCCTCGAGGGGGGTGGCGCAACAGCGCGCAGCGCGTGGAGCCTGGGGGTGGGCCTATCTCGCTCCTGAGACATCCAGCAGGCTCATGGTGGTGTAGCTTGCCTTGTCCGACAGCAGCCAGACAATCGCCTCGGCGACTTCATCCGCCGTGCCGCCGCGCTTCATGGGCACGCCGGCCTGCAGCTCGCGCACACGGTCGGGGCGGCCGCCGCTGGCGTGGATTTCGGTCTCGATCAGCCCCGGCCGCACCGCGTTCACGCGGATGCCTTCGCCGCCCACCTCCTTCGCCAGGCCAATGGTGAAGGTGTCGATGGCAGCCTTGCTGGCGGCGTAGTCCACGTACTCGCCCGGCGAGCCCAGCCGCGCCGCCGCGCTGGACAGGTTGACGATGCTGCCGCCCGCGCCGCCGTAGCGCGTGCTCATGCGGCGTACCGCCTCGCGCGCGCACAGGAAGCTGCCGATCACGTTGATCTCGAACATGCGGCGCCAGCGCGCCACACTGTGCTCGGCCACGGGCTGGCCGGCGTCCACCAAGCCGGCGTTGTTGACCAGGCCCGTCAGGCGGCCGAGCCTGGCGTCGACCTGCTCGAACATGCGCAGCACCTGGGCCTCGTTCGCCACGTCGGCCTGCACCGTCATGGCGGTGCCGCCGGCGGCGCGGATGGCGCGCACCACCTCGTCGGCGGCCAGCGAGTTGGCGCTGTAGTTCACGGCCACGGCCCAGCCCTGGGCCGCGGCCAGCCGCGCGGTGGCGGCGCCGATGCCGCGGCTGCCGCCGGTGACGAGAAGGATCCTGTCGCTCATGGCCCGGTTTCCGGTAAGGTTGATGGCCCATCGGTTATACCCCGGACTTCCCCGCCGATGCACAGGGCCGCGCTGCGGCCGTTCCACGTTCCCAAGGAGACACCCCGTGAGTGCCACCGTCGACTACTACTTCGCGCCGCAGAGCCCCTGGACCTTCCTGGGCCACGAGCGCTTCGTGCAGATGCTGCGCATGACCGGCAGCAGTGCGCGCGTGCTGCCGGCGGATTTCGGCCGCATCTTCGCGGTCTCCGGCGGGCTGCCGCTGGGCAAGCGCGCGCCGCAGCGCCAGGCCTACCGGCTGGTGGAACTGCAGCGCTTTTCCAGCCACCTGGGGGTGCCGATGAACATCGAGCCGCAGTACTTCCCGGTGGCGGCCGATCCCTCCGCGCGGCTGATCGTGGCCTGCGCCCTGCAGGCCGGCGACGACGCGGCGCTGGCGCTGGCCGGCGCGGTGTTCGCCGCCTGCTGGCAGCAGCAGCGCGACATCGCGAGCGACGCCACGCTGGCCGAGCTGCTGGCCGAGCAGGGCCTGCCGGCCGCGCTGCTGGAGCGCTCCAAGGAGGCCGAGGTGCAGGCGCGCTACGACGCCAACACCCAGCAGGCGATCGACGCCGGCGTGTTCGGCGCGCCGACCTACGTGGTCGATGGCGAGCCGTTCTGGGGCCAGGACCGGCTGGAGTTCCTGGCCAGGCGGCTCAGCCTGTGAGCGTCACGGATCAAAAATTCTGAATCAAATCGGCCGCCAGCCCTTGTGTGGCGGGTACGGCCAGCTATTGTTAAAGGAGCACTCCGAATGGGTCAGATGATCGAGCTCACCAGCGCCGACGGCGCGCGCATTCCCGCCTACCTGGCCGAGCCGGCCGGCAAGCCCAGGGGCGCGGTGGTGGTGGTGCAGGAGATCTTCGGCATCAACCGCCACATCCGCGAGGTGGCCGACGGCTACGCGGCCGACGGCTATCTGGCCGTAGCGCCCGCCACCTTCCACCGCGTCAAGCCCGGCGTCGAGCTGGACTACAGCGAAGCCGGCATGACCGAGGGCATCGCGCTCAAGCAGGCCGCGGAAGCGCTGCCCGCGCCCGGCGTGCAGGCCGACCTGCAGGCGGCGGTGGACGAAGCGGCCCGGCGCAGCGGCGGCAAGGTGGGCATTGTCGGCTACTGCTGGGGCGGCCTGCTGGCCTGGCGCGCCGCCTGCCAGCTGAATGGTCTGTCGGCCGCGGTGCCGTACTACGGCGGTGGCATGACCACGCCGGCCGAGATTGCGCGCCAGCCCGGGGTGCCGGTACTGGCGCACTTCGCCGAGACCGACCGCTCCATCCCGCTCGAGGGCGTGGAGGCCTTCCGCAAGGCGCATCCGGAAGTGGAGGTGCACCTCTACCCGGCGCACCACGGCTTCAACTGCAACCACCGCGGCGCCTGGGACGAGCCCTCCGCCAAACTGGCACGCGAGCGCACGCTGGCGTTCTTCGGCACGCATCTGGGCTGAGCGGCGGGGCGTCGGTTTGCTATTGATGTGATAGCTTTCTGCGCCCGTCAGGAAAGGGCTGCAGTCAGATTTGTCTTGAAAATCGTCAGGGGCAGCCCGCCTTGGCCCTGCGCCCGAGGAACTCGGGCAATTCCGTCTCCAGGAACGACAGCAGGGCCAGCAGGGCCGCGCTGTTGTGGCGGCGCTGGGTGTAGGCGGCGTAGATCCAGAAGTTGTCGGGCATGAAGTCCTGCAGCACCGGCACCAGCGCGCCGCTGGCCAGTTCGGTGCGCACCGAGGCGCGCGCCACGTAGATCACGCCCAGGTCGTGCAGCGCCAGGGTCGGCAGCGGCGCCGGGTCGTTGCAGGCCACGTACGGCTGCAGGTGCAGCTCCAGCGGCTTGCCGCCGTCGACGAAGGGCCAGCGGGGCGCGGCGCCCGTCGGGCTCACGGTGAGGGTGCGGTGCGCCACCAGCTCGCGCGGGTGCGCGGGCATGCCGTGCTCGCGCCAGTAGGCCGGCGTGGCCACCACCACCCGCTCCAGCTGCACCAGCCGCCGTACGATCAGGTTCTGGTCGCTGATAGGGCCTACGCGCAGGGCGAGGTCCACGCCTTCCTCCACCAAATCGACGGCGCGGTTGCCCAGGTCCAGGTCCATCGTCACGTCGGGGTAGCGCGTCAGAAAACGCCCGAGCAACTCCGGCAACCCGGCCTGGACGAGCGCGTGCGGGGCTGTCACGCGCAGGCGCCCGCCGGGCCGGGTGGCGCGCTCGGCCAGGTCGCTGGCGGTCATCTGCACCATCTCCAGCACCGGGCCGGAGCGGTCGTACAGCAGCTGGCCGGCGTCGGTGAGCGTGACCTTGCGCGTGGTGCGGTGGAACAGCCGCACGCCGAAGCGCGTTTCCAGCGCGGCGACGTACTTGCTCACGTTGGCGGGCGACATGTCCATGGCCCGGGCGGCGGCCGAGAAGCTGCCGCGCCGCGCCACTTCGCGGAAGGTCTGGATCAGTTCGAGCGAGTCCATTTATTCCAATCAGGAAACAGTGTTGTTCATTGTGGCTGCTTTTTTAAACCCATGCCCAGGCGCAAAGTACGCCTCACGGTGCTGCTGACAAGCCCTCAGGCCAAACCAGACAGCACCGCGGCGAGCCCGGGCCAGACCTGACACGGACTCTGAACCCCAAGAAGCCTTATCCATTGAGTGGCTTCGCTGCATTGAAAAGGAAACCAGATCATGAACACCAAGAACATCGCCCTCGCCACCGTGCTCGGCGCCCTGCTGTCGGCCAACGCGTTTGCCGCCGGCCCGCAACCCACCGCCGGTGAAGGCCCGCTGTTCACCGCCGAGCCGGTGATGGCCTCCATGGTGACGCGCGCCGAGGTGCAGGCCGAGGCCACGCAGGCCGCCCAGGCTGCACTGGTGCCGCACCGCGATGCGTCCGACGCACGCACCTGGATGAACCCCAAGTCGCCCACCGCCGTGACGCGTGCCGAAGCACGTGAGCAGACGCGTGAAGCGCTGGCCAGCGGCTGGCACGTGAAGACCGGCGAGCAGAGCTGACCGGCACGGGCCGCGAGCAGCGCGGCCAACACAAAAGGGACGGCTTGCCGTCCCTTTTTTCGTGGGCGGCGCACGGGACCAGCACGCGTGAAGGGCTTCGTTACACTGCCGTGGCGGCGGCAGGGGGCTGCCGCTCCCTCCTTCGAAGAAGACCGCGTTGCCGACCTTGTTCCTGGTGCTGGGCACTGCTGCCCGCTGGCTGCAGGCCTGCTGGCGTGTGGCGCTGCCTTGCGCCTTGCTCGCCTGGGCCGCCGTGGCCCAGGCCGCCGCGCCCGGCACCGGCTTCGTCGACAAGCTGGAGGTGCGCCCGGAGCAGCGCCAACTGGTGGTCACGGGCTGGGCGGCGCCGGCCAACCCGGGTGTGTTCACCACCAACGCCATCGTGCGGGTCGGTGGCGAGGAGATCTACCGCGGCCGCATGCAGCGCATGGACCGCCCGGACGTGGTCAGCGCCACCGGCCACCCCGAATGGCTGGGCAGCGGCTTCCAGGTGACGGCGCAGCTGCCGCGCGGCCTGCACGGCGAGGCGTTGCCGGTCGAGGTGGCCATCCGCCTGGGCAGCGGCGAGGAGTTCACGCTCGAAGCCCTGCCGGAGGCGCGTCAGGTGGCCGTGCCGGCGGTGCCGCGCATCGGCACGGCCGTCGGCCTGGCGCTCGTGCTGGCTCTGGTGTTGCCGCTGGGCGTGCTGCTGGCGCCGCGCTGGCGCGGTGCGGGCGAGGGCGGCGGTACGCGCTGGGGTGGGCCGATGGGCGCCTTCGCGCTGGCGCTCGGGGCCTCGTTCGTGCTGCTGGTGGGCGCGGGCGTGACCGGCTCGTCGGTGGCGCTGCTGCTCGGCCAGCCCTCGGTAACGGTGAGCGACGAGGCCGTGCTGCTGGGCGAGCCGCGGGCCATCCGCAGCGATGAGTGGCAGGTGTTCACGCCGCTGGCACTGGCGCAGCGCGCGCACCAGCCGGCCTTCCCCGTGCACAACACCCTGCTGGGTGCCGATGGCCAGAACATGCTGGTGGCGGGCATGACCGGCCTGCCGGTGGCGCATGTGTCGGCGCTGGCCCGGCCGGCCACCTGGGGCTTCTTCTTCCTGGACTTGCGGCGCGCACTGGCCTGGGCCTGGTGGCTGCCGATCCTGGGCGCGCTGGCGGCCTGGACCTGGCTGCTGCAGCGCCTGCTGCGCCTGCCGGTGCCGCTGGCGGCGGCGCTGGGCGCCAGCGGTGCGCTGGCGGCGTATTCGACCGGCTTCTCCGGCTGGCCGGCCTACGCTGCGCTGGGCCCGGCGCTGGCGCTGTGCCTGGCCGACGTGGCGCTGCGCGCGCAGGGCCTGTTGCGCGCTTTGCTCAGCGGCGCCGGCGCCGGCCTGGCGGCGGCCGGCTTCGCGCTGCTGCTTTATCCGGCGTGGCAGGTGCCGCTGGCCACGCTGTTCGTGCCGCTGGCGCTGGCCTGGTGGTGGCGCGATGCGGCGCAGTGGCGCTGGCGCGGCCCGCAGTGGCTGGCGCTGCTGGCGGCCGTGCTGGTGGGCAGCGGCGTGCTGCTGGCCTGGTGGCTGGATGCGCGCGACGCCGTGGCCCTGATGCGCCAGACCGTGTACCCCGGCCAGCGCGTGCACGAGTTGGGCGGCGACATCGACCGCTGGTTCCTGCTCAAGGGCTGGCTGGCGCCGGTGAGCATGTACCAGGGCCTGCCGCATCTGGTGGCCAGCGACGCCGCTTCGTACCTGTTCCTGCCGCTGGCAACGCTGGCCGGCTTCGCGCTGACGGGGCTGCGCCAGCGGCGCATCGACCCGCCGGCGCTGGTGGCGCTGGGCTTTGCCGCGTTCGCGCTGGCCTTCATGTTCGCAGGCTTTCCGGCCTGGCTGGCGGACGCCACGCTGTGGGGCTCGGTCACGGCCTACCGGCTCGATCTGCCGCTGGGCATGGCGCAGATCCTGCTCGTCGGCTGGCTGCTCGGGCAGGCGGGCGAAAGCGGCGAGGCCGGCGGCGCGCAGCGGGTGCTGGCCTTGCTGGTGGCAGTGGCTTCCGGCGCCTTTGTCGGCTGGCAGTGGGGCCGCATGCCGGCTGATCTGGCGGCGGCGCTGCCAGCGGGCTTCGTGGTGCTGGTGATGCTGCTGGTGGCGTGGCTGGCGGCCCAGCTGCTGCTGGGCCACCGCCGGCGCTTCGCGGCCGCGTGGCTGGGCTGGACGCTGGCGGCCACGCTGCCTTTCCACCCGCTGGGGCTGGGCCCTTCCACACTGCAGCTGCAGCCTGACATGGCGCGCCTGCCGCTGGCCGAGCCCGGTGCCGGCGGCGCGCGCGGGGTGGCGGTGATCGGCGAGCGCAACTGGGCCATGACGCTGCCCGCCGCGGGCGTGCCGGTGGCCAATGGTCTTTTCTACACGCCGGAGCCCGGCCTGTGGCGGTCGCTGGACCCTGAGGGCCGCCTGCGCCAGCTCACCAACCGCTACCAGCGCCTGTTGTTCGAGCTGGTGCCGATCTATGGCGAGGACACGTTCCGCATCGTGTCCCCCCGGCTGGACGAGGTGCGCGTGAGCTTCGATCCGGGCCGCTTCGACTTCCGGCGGCTGGGCGCGCGCTACCTGCTGGTGCCCACCGCGCAGGCCGCGGGGCTGGAAGCCAACGCCTCGGTGCGGCGCGTGCCGGCTGTCGATGGCGAGGGCGGTTACCTGCTGTTCGAGCTGACCGGGCGACCGGCCTGACACCGGTCGGCGCTGGCAGCGGCCCCGGCGCTAGCGGCTGCGGTCGATGTAGCGCTTGCGCAGGAACACCGCCACCACCACGACCACCAGCAGCACCATGGCGCCGAAGGTGAACCACATGCCGGCAGAGCTGTGGATCAGCGGCAGGTGCTCGAAGTTCATGCCGAAGAAGCCGGTGAACAGGTTCAGCGGCAGGAACACGGCGGTGACGGCCGTGAGCGTGCGCATGATGTCGTTGGTGCGGTGGCCCTGGGCCGAGAAGTGGATCTGCACCGCCGTCTCGGCCGCCTGTTCCAGCCGGCGGGCGTGGTGGATCACGCGGTCGATGTGCTCCTGCACGTCGCGCGCGCGCACCACCAGCGCGTCGCGCCGTGCGTTGGCCTGCCGCGGGTCGCCGGCCAGGCCGGCCAGCGGCAGCTCGCGCAGGGTGTCGATCCATTCCTGCATGGCGTCCTGCTGCTCCTCGCACAGGTCTTCCAGCAGCGCGAGCTGGCGGCGCGCGTCCATCAGCTGGCCCCAGGCGACGAAGCGGGGGTTGGGCTTGAGCAGCTCGGCCTGCAACTGCTCCAGGTAGCTGGAGAGCTCGCGCCGCAGGTCGAGGTAACTGTCGACCATGGTGTTGATCATGCGCAGCGCCAGGTCGGCCGGGCTGGACGGCAGACGCGAGCGCGAGCCGTTGGCCTCCACGGCCACCTTGGCGTCGGCCAGGTAGCGCTGCAGGAACGTGTTGGCGGTGGCGCAGCCGGAAGGGTGCACGCTGATGAGCAGCCGGTCGAACACGGCAAAGCCCACGGCGCGCGAGTTGATGCGCCGCAGCGATTCGGGCATGGGGTGGCGCTCGCGCCAGGGCGTGCCGCCCTGACCGTGGTAGGCGCTGACGGCGGCATCGCGCTCGCTATCCCGCTTCACCTCGGCGAGCGAAGCCAGGCGGCGGAAGATGACGATGTCGTACACCGACGTGCCGTCGTAGTGCGAGGGGTGGACGTCACTGCCCAGGTCGTTCCAGTGCAGCTCCAGCAACGGCGACCCGCCCAGGCGCTGGGCCGCGGCCTGCAGCGCCGGCTGCTCGCGCGACAGGTCGGCGCGGTCGAGGAAGGCCCAGACGAAGCCGCCCTCCGTGGTCGCTTCAGGAAACGCGTCCAGAAAGCGCAGGCTGTCCCCGGTGAACTCGACGATCTGCATCGCTGCCTTTTTTAAGGTTTTTGGGGCTCTGGCCCTTGTGTGGCGGGCGCAGGCAGCTATCGATTCAAGAGCATTCTGGCGGCGTCACGGGCGAAGTAGGTGAGCACGCCATCGGCGCCGGCGCGCTTGAAGGCGAGCAGGCTTTCCATCATCACCGCGTCGTGGTCCAGCCAGCCGTTCTGTGCCGCGGCCTTGAGCATGGCGTATTCGCCGCTCACCTGGTAGGCGAAGGTCGGCACGCGGAATTCGTCCTTCACGCGGCGCACGATGTCCAGGTACGGCATGCCGGGCTTGACCATCACCATGTCGGCGCCCTCGGCAATGTCGATGGCCACCTCGTGCAGCGCCTCGTGGGTGTTACCGGGGTCCATTTGGTAGACCTTCTTGTTACTCTTGCCGAGGTTGGCGGCCGAGCCCACGGCATCACGGAACGGGCCGTAGAAAGCGCTGGCGTACTTGGCGCTGTACGCCATGATGCGGGTGAGGGTATGGCCCTTCTTTTCCAGCGCCGTGCGGATGGCGCCGATGCGCCCGTCCATCATGTCGCTGGGCGCCACGATGTCCACGCCAGCGGCTGCTTGTGTGAGCGCTTGCTTGACCAGCCCCTCAACGGTTTCGTCGTTCAGGATGTAGCCGGCCTTGTCCAGCAGACCGTCCTGGCCATGGCTGGTGTACGGGTCCAGCGCCACGTCGGTCATCACACCGAGGTCTGGGAATCGCTTCTTCAGTTCGCGCACCACGGTCGGGATCAGGCCGCGCGGGTTGGCGGATTCGCTGCCGCGCTCGTCCTTGCGTTTGGCGTCGATCACGGGGAACAGGGCCATCACCGGGATGCCCAGGCGCACGCAATCCTCAGCCACCGGCAGCAGCAGATCCAGCGACACGCGCTCGACCCCCGGCATGGAGGCCACGGCCTCGCGCCGCTTCTTGCCTTCCAGCACAAAAACGGGATAGATCAGGTCGTCCGGCGTCAGTGTGTGCTCACGCACCAGACGGCGGGTGAAGTCGTCGACACGGAGCCGGCGCGGGCGGCCGGCGGGATAGGGTGCGTGCAGAAAGGTCATGCTGAAAATTGTGCCTCAAGCGATGTTGCTTCCGGCACATTTCTATGAACCCCCTGATTGAAGGGGAATGAAGCTTTTGTTATAGTTAATTCGGGCGGTTCGCTGTCCCCCGCTTTTCCTCCCTGAGCGGGAGCCTTGATGTGTGACAGCAGATAGGCTTTGACCCCGGTCCTGACTATGGGCCGGGGTTTTTTTGTGCCTGCCGCCAGGGCGCGCAGGCAGGCCGGCGCTACACTCGATGCCATGCTGTGGGTCAAGGCGCTGCACATTGTCTTCGTGACCAGTTGGTTTGCAGGCCTGTTCTACCTGCCGCGCATCTTCGTCAACCTGGCGATGGTGCCGCCGGGCTCGGTGGCCGAGCGCGAACGCCTGCTGCTCATGGCGGGCAAGCTCTACCGTTTCATGACCGGTCTGGCGGTGCTGGCCCTGGCGCTGGGCCTGTGGCTGTGGCTGGGCTACGGCATCGGATCGGGCCCGGGCAACGGCTGGCTGCACGCCAAGCTGGCCATCGTGGTGCTGCTGATCGGCTATCACCACGGCTGCGGGCGGCTGCTGAAGCGCTTCCGGGCCGGCGAGGCCACGCACGGGCACCGCTGGTTCCGCTGGTTCAACGAGGCGCCGGTGCTGATGCTGCTGGTGGTGGTGATCCTGGTGGTGGTCAAGCCGTTCTGACCAGCCAGCGCCAGGCGCCTCCGCTCCCATGCACAGCCACAAATCCGCCGCCCGGCCGCTGGCGCTGCTGTACGCGGCGCTGATCGTCTACGCCAGCCTGTACCCGTTCACCGGCTGGCGCACGCAGGGGCTGTCGCCCTTCGCCTTCCTGCAGGCACCGTTTCCGCAGTACTGGACGAAGTTCGACCTGATCGCCAACTTCGTCGGCTACGCGCCGCTCGGCTTCCTGCTCACGCTGGCGCTGCTGCGCGCGCGCTGGCGCTGGCCGGCGATCATCGCGGCGTCCGTGCTGGCGGCCTTGCTGTCGCTCACCATGGAAAGCCTGCAGAGCTACCTGCCGTTGCGCGTGGCTTCCAACCTGGATCTGGCGCTCAACGCCGGCGGCGGCGTGGCCGGTGCGCTGACGGCCTTCGTGCTGGAGCGGCTGGGCGCCGTCGACCTCTGGCGGCGGTGGCGCGCGCGCTGGTTCGTGCGCGAATCGCGCGGCGCGCTGGTGCTGCTGGGCCTGTGGCCGGTGGGCTTGCTGTTTCCGCCGCCGGTGGCCTTCGGCATGGGTCAGGTCTACGAGCGCCTGTACGGCTGGCTGGCGGCGCTGGTGGAGGACACGCCCTTCGTGCAATGGCTGCCGGAGCGCCTGCAGCTGACGCCGCTGCGGCCCTGGCAGGAACTGCTGTGCGTGGCACTGGGCGTGCTGGCGCCGTGCCTGCTGGGCAACACCATCATCCGGCCGCCGGGCCGCAAGCTGGTGTTCAGCGCCATGGTGTTCGTGGCTGCCTTCGGGGTGGCGGGCCTGTCGGCCGCGCTCACCTGGGGGCCACCGCACGCCTGGGCCTGGCTGTCCGATACGGTGGAGCTGGCGCTGGTGATCGGCGCGCTGGCCGCGCTGGCGGCGGTGTTTCTGCCGCCGCGCGTGAACGCGGCCCTGCTGGCGCTGGCGCTGCTGACGCAGCTGGCGCTGCTCAACACCGCACCGCAGAACGCCTACGCCGCCGCCACCCTGCAGGAGTGGGAGCAGGGCCGTTTCATCCACTTCCACGGGCTCGCGCAGTGGGTGGGCTGGCTGTGGCCCTACCTGACGCTGGCCTGGCTGCTCACGCGCCTGGGCCGCGCTGACGCCGGCCTCAGCGCGCCAGCGCCGTTGTCGCGCGATACCCGGGCCGGCAGCGCGCCCAATGCCCGACCCCTAGAATTTGGCCCATGAGTTCTGCTGCACCATCGCCGCCCTATTTCAAGCGGCACATCTTCTTCTGCCTCAACCAGCGCGACAACGGCGAGGCCTGCTGTGCAGACCACGACGCGCAGGGTGCGTTCGACCACTGCAAGTCGCTGGTCAAGAAGGCCGGGCTGGCCGGGCCGGGCCAGGTGCGCGTCAACAAGGCCGGCTGCCTGGACCGCTGCGCCGGCGGCCCGGTGGCGGTGGTCTACCCGGAGGCCACCTGGTACACCTACGTGGACCGCGCCGACATCGAGGAGATCGTCGAGTCGCACCTGAAGAACGGCCAGGTGGTCGAGCGCCTGCTGGTGCCCCCGGGTGTCGGTCGCTGAATCTGGATTTGGAACATTTTGAGCCGTTGGCCCGCCTGCAGCGGGCGCAGACAGCTATACTTTAAGTAGCTGATGAATGCTTCTGTCTCCTCCTTCACGGTGCGCGGTCCGGCTGGCGGCCTGGAGGCCGTGCTTGACGTGCCGGCGCCCGACCTGTTCGCCCAGCCGCTCGGCACGGTGGTGATCGCCCATCCGCACCCGCAGTTTGGCGGCACCATGCACAACAAGGTGGTGCACACCATGGCGCGCGCCTTCGTGCGCCGCGGCTGGCGCGCGGTGCGCTTCAACTTTCGCGGCGTGGGCGCAAGCGAGGGGGGCTGGGACGAAGGCCGTGGCGAGGTGGACGACCTGCTGGCCGTGGTCGGTGCTGCCGCTCCGGCGGGCGAGGCGCTGGCGCTGGCCGGCTTTTCCTTCGGCGCCTTCGTGGTGGCGCAGGCGGTGGCCCGGCTGCATCCGGGCGCCGAGCCCCCGCATGCGCTGGCGCGCGAGATCGCGCACCTGGTGCTGGCCGGCATCGCCGTCACCCGCTTCGACGCCGCGCCGATTCCGGCCGACCTGCACGAGCGCACGCTGGTCGTGCACGGCGAACTCGACGAAACCGTGCCGCTGGCCGGTGTGCTCGACTGGGCGCGACCGCAGTCACTACCCGTTACCGTGCTGCCCGGTGGCGAGCATTTCTTTCACGGACAATTGCCCCTGCTGAAGACGCTCGTGGAACGCCACGTGCGCGACTGACTCCAACCCCCGCTTTCCCGCTCGGCGCCACCGCGGCGCCATGTCCTGCCATTTCCCCCGGTTCTCCCCATGCACCTGACTTCCCGGTTCCTCAAGTCGGCCTTCGTAGCCGTGTCCCTTTGCGTCGCGACCATCGCCGGCGCGCAGCAGGCGCCCCAGCCGCCCGACGTGGCCGCCAAGGCCTGGCTGCTGATGGACGTGACGGCCGGCCAGGTGCTGGCGTCCAAGGACATCGACGCGCCGGTGGAACCGGCGTCGCTCACCAAGCTGATGTCGGCCTACCTGGTGTTCGACGCCCTGCGCACCAAGAAGATCACGCTGGAGCAGACGCTGCCGGTGTCCGTGCACGCCTGGAAAATGCCCGGCTCGCGCATGTTCATCGACCCCAAGATGCAGGTGCCGGTGGAAGACCTGATCAAAGGCATGATCGTGCAGTCTGGCAACGACGCCACCATGGCGCTGGCCGAGGGCGTGGGCGGCACGGAAGAGCGCTTCGTGCAGCTCATGAACGAGCAGGCCAAGGCCCTGGGCCTGAAGAACACCAGCTACAAGAACCCCGACGGCCTGACCGAGGCCGGCCACACCACCACCGCGCGCGACCTGGCCACGCTGGCCACGCGCCTGATGCGCGACTTTCCCGAGTACGTGCATTACTACAGCATGAAGAAGTACCGCTACCCCGGTACTCCCGCCAGCAACGACACCAACCGCAACACCCTGTTGTTCCGTGATCCGACGGTGGACGGCCTGAAGACCGGCCACACCGAAGCCGCCGGCTACTGCCTGGTGGCCACCGCGCAACGCGATTTCCCCAACGTCGGCAAACGCCGGCTGCTCTCGGTGGTGCTCGGCGCCAGCAGCGAGAGCGCCCGCGCCAACGAATCGCAGAAGCTGCTGAACTGGGGCTACACCGCCTTCGAGGACGTCAAGCTGTTCGACGCCAACCAGCCGGTGGTCACCCCGCGCGTCTGGAAGGGCAAGGCCAGCGAGCTGAAGCTGGGCAGCACCCAGCCGGTGGTCGTGGCCGTGCCCAGCGGCAGCGCCTCCCAGGTGAAGACCGAGGTGGCGCGCCCCGAGCCGCTGGTGGCCCCCTTCAAGAAGGGCCAGGCGGTGGCCACGCTGAAGATCAAGGTGGGCGAGCAGCAACTGGCCGAGGTGCCCCTGGTGGCGCTGGAGGGTGTGGAAGAAGCCGGCTTCTTCGGCCGCGCCTGGGACGCCATGCGCCTCTGGATCAAGTAAGCCCCCGGCGGCCCCGGCCGCCCGGCTTGCCTGCCGCAGGCGGGTTTGGCTATAATCATGGGCTTTTCCCGGTTTTCGGACAAGCCAGCGCGCGGTGCGTGGGAGCACGGCGCGCCTTTTGGTTTTTGGGGAAATCATGCCCGGAGGCGTCCGGGCACCATGCCCGGGTCACGTCCGGGCATGCGTTTGTAGTCACGTTTGTCGTCACGTTTAGGGACATTTCATGCCAACCATCAATCAACTGGTGCGTCACGGGCGGACGGTCGAGAAGATCAAGTCCAAGAGCCCGGCGATGCAGAACTCGCCGCAACGCCGCGGCGTTTGCACGCGTGTGTACACCACCACGCCCAAGAAGCCGAACTCGGCCCTGCGGAAAGTCGCCAAGGTGCGCCTGACCAACGGTTTCGAGGTCATTTCCTACATCGGCGGTGAAGGCCACAACCTGCAGGAGCACAGTGTGGTGCTGGTGCGCGGCGGCCGTGTCAAGGATCTGCCCGGCGTGCGCTACCACATCGTGCGCGGCTCGCTCGACCTGCAAGGCGTGAAAGACCGCAAGCAGTCGCGCTCCAAGTACGGCGCCAAGCGCCCCAAGAAGGCCTGATCGGCTTTTGCTCTTAGAAAGGCTTGCCCTTTCTGTCGTTTTTCAATGGTGCCTGAGCCGGTGCAGACGGCCCCGGATCAGGCGTAGTGGCCTTGAACAAAGGTCGAGTAAGTGCAGGTTCTCGATGGGCCTGCCGGGCGAGTGGAGCAACAACGACAGCTCCGGCCGCCAACTGAAGCAATCAAGAGGTGAAACATGCCACGTCGTCGCGAAGTCCCCAAACGTGAAATCCTGCCGGATCCCAAGTACGGCAATGTCGAGCTGTCCAAGTTCATGAACGTGATCATGGAAGGCGGCAAGAAGGCGGTGGCCGAGCGCATCATCTACGGTGCGCTGGAGCAGATGGAGAAGAAGAGCGGCAAGGATCCGCTGGAACTCTTCACCACCGCCATCAACAACGTCAAGCCGATGGTCGAGGTGAAATCCCGTCGCGTCGGTGGCGCCAACTACCAGGTTCCGGTGGAAGTGCGCCCGGTGCGCCGCCTGGCGCTGTCGATGCGCTGGATCAAGGAAGCCGCCCGCAAGCGCGGCGAGAAATCCATGGCCCAACGCCTGGCCAACGAGCTGCTGGAGGCCACCGAAGGCCGCGGCGGCGCGATGAAGAAGCGCGACGAAGTGCACCGCATGGCCGAGGCCAACAAGGCCTTCAGCCACTTCCGCTTCTAAGCTCAGCCGTTTTTCGTTCCCTCCCTGGAATGCGGCCCGCCATGAGCGGGCCTGTCCGTTTCAAGAAAGAGTTTCATCATGGCTCGCAAGACCCCCATCGAGCGCTATCGCAATATCGGCATCTCGGCGCACATCGACGCCGGCAAGACCACGACCACCGAGCGCATCCTGTTCTACACCGGTGTGAACCACAAGATCGGTGAAGTGCACGACGGCGCGGCCACCATGGACTGGATGGAGCAGGAGCAGGAGCGCGGCATCACCATCACGTCCGCGG
>ERZ795053.391-NODE-391-length-55973-cov-6.807397_pt1 | contig 55973 bp, 49 predicted proteins | sample MGYA00375137_ERZ795053 | MGnify/ENA primary metagenome ERZ795053 (study PRJEB30182, sample SAMN05720284) | activated sludge metagenome | isolation source: Anaerobic digester | place: Hong Kong | collected 2014-12-17 ...
CCCTGGCCATCGACGGTGGCTATATAGACTTCACAAACCACACACTCGTCAATCGACCCGAGAACCACAACCTTGTCCTCATCGACGGCGCCGGCCCGCCGCTCGTCCAGGTCGGCAATCAGCCCCTCCTTGTCGATAACGACGCCTTCATCGAAGGCGCCAACATGGACGGCGACATCCCACACTGCACAGTGCGCACAAACTACGCCAATACAGATGTCCGTCGAACCATCCTCATGCCAGGCCTCGATCACTTCGTGATCGTCGATTCGCTGCGCCCCGGCGACGCGCGCGAACACGATTTCACCTGGGCGCTTCATGGAAACGCCGGCGCGAACACATTCGAAAACGGGGCCGGCGGAGCATTCGAACTCAGCGACGCCGGCGCCCGCTGGACGCGGCCATCCGGCGTCACGCTTCAGCTGTGGCTGGCGTCCTCCGCGGGCCGCCCCGCCATCAGCGAGCGCTTCGACAGTGACGGCCAGCCCTATCGCAACCAACTGACCGGCCATGGTCCCGACTCGATTCGCCGACACGCCACGGCGCAGGGCGTGGTTCGAGCAACGGACACCGTCTTCGTCGCACTCCTCGTCCCGACAAGAAACTCGGCCGATCTTCCGGTCATTGAAGAGATTTCCGGCGACGGCGCCGTTGGCGTTCGAGTCAGCTTCCCGTCGAACGGGCGCGTGGAGACGATTCGCGTTACGCCCGGCGCCGACAATCGCGCCCGAATCGTCATCCGTGCGACGATGGACAATGGCGCCACGCTCTACGAACTCGAAACCGACTGACTCCATCCCGCGGCAATTTGACTTCCGCGCTCAAAAATCGGTGGCGACGGCCGGCGACCGCGGCTACCGTCGGGAATCGTGCGAACAGCGACAGCGGACAACAGAAAACTGCCGACGCGCCGCGAGATGCTGAGGGCGATGCTCGCGCGCGACGCGACCTACGACGGTCTCTTCATCGTCGCCGTGCGGACGACGGGGATCTTCTGCCGCCCGGACTGCCCGGCGCGCAAGCCGAAGCCGGAAAATGTCGAGTTCTTTCCCGGCGTCCGCGAGGCGATGTTCGCCGGCTATCGCGCCTGCAAACGCTGTCGACCGATGGACACCAACGGTCGGGCGCCGGCGTGGGTCGCGTCGCTCATTCGGGCGGCGGAATCCAGGGCGCCGGATCGCCTGCGCGACGGCGATCTGCGAGAAATGTCGATCGATCCGGCCCGGGCGCGGCGCTGGTTCAAACAGAATTACGGCATGACATTCCAGGCCTGGCAGCGCGCGCTTCGACTGGGTTCCGCGCTGGCCAGCCTTCGAGAGGGTAAACACGTGACGACAGTCAGCCTCGCCCACGGGTACGATTCCGAGAGTGGTTTTCGCGACGCCTTCGAAAGGACATTCGGCAAGCCGCCGACGGCCGCCGCGAAGAAGGACTGCATCATCGCGACGATGATCGAAAGCCCCGTGGGGCGACTCATCCTCGGCGCCACGAGCGAGGCCGTCTGCCTGCTGGAATTTCCCGATCGACGCGCCCTGGAGGTCCAGATCGAAACCCTCCGCAAGCGCTTCGACGCCCCCGTCCTTCCCGGCCACAACAAGTGGACGCGCGCCGCCGAGCGGCAACTCTCTGAGTACTTCGACCGCAAGCGTGAGTCATTCGACCTGCCGCTCGTCTATCCCGGCACTCCCTTTCAGGAGCGCGTCTGGAAGCAGCTATTGAAGATTCCCTACGGAAAGACGATTTCCTACGCGACGCTCGCCAGGCGCGTCGGCAGCGACGGCGCCTGCCGCGCCGTCGGAACGGCCAACGGCGCCAATCGCATCGCCATCATCATCCCCTGCCATCGCGTTGTGAACGCCAGCGGCAAGCTCGGCGGCTACGGCGGCGGTCTCTGGCGCAAACAACTCCTGCTCGATCTCGAACAAGGCGCCGATCCCAAGACACTCTTCGAGTAGTCGTGGGGTGGGCCGTTTCCGCCGTACCCCCATAACGGTTATCTTTTCGCACGGACCCTTTGCTTCACGCGACGCCGGCGCTCAACGAGCCCCGCGGGCGGCGCCCACGCTGCTCACTCCGACGATGATGAACCCGAACGCAACGTGGATTACGAACCGCCTGCTCACTTGAAATAAAATTGAATCTCACCCGCTACGCGCGTACCATTATTCTAAGGCGCAACCGCGAACCGGGCCCGGATTGTCATCACCGCCATGCACACCAGGTTCAATCTCGCGCCACATAGGGTCGATCAATGAAAGCCAGGACCGCACACAGATTCTTCGTCGCATCACTGGTTGCGAACAGCCTGTTCCTGTGCCTGTGGCTCATCAGCACGGTCACGCCGTGTTCCCTTCGTCTGGGCAACTGCAGATTCTCGATGCTGACTGGCGGACATTTCTGGTACTCGTGGTTCTCAGGACCGAGTACATCTCTGGATCAGATTCAAAGCGAATTGGTGGCTGGGGGCGTTCTCCAGCGCACAGGATATATCAATCCCTCCGATGACAAACTCAAGCCCTGGTCCTGCGACTTCGGGTCATCGAAGCCCAGTGGCCCGGGTGGCATTCCATTGACACGTCAGGACGTGATCCTCCCTTTGCTCCCGCCGACGCTCCTGCTCTTTGTCGTCAACGGCCTGATCATCAAGAGGAAACTCGCGAATCGACGGCTGGAGTTGATTCGCACCAGCGTCTGCGTCAATTGTTGATACGACGTCAATGGGATCCAGAAGTGCAGGTCGGGCCATCGACCCGACGCCGGACGCCACTCGTGGCCTGGCGAGTCTGGCCGGGAATCAGCTCATCTTTGGTGGACGAGCACGCGCCGACGCCGACCGTTCGATCGCCCGGCCTGAAGGGCCGACATAGCCGAAGCCCCGAGTGGAGCGCAGGCCGCGGACGCGGCCGAAGCGCAACCCGGGGACGAATCCATCATTGGCGGCGAACCCTGAAAGGCTGGGATGAGAAAGACCGTCGGCGTGACGTGTCGTGTAGGACGTTCCTGCAGAACTTCTGATTGTCGTTTGACCTGTTTCCCAGGGTTGCGCTCAAACCGCATTCGCGGTTTTCGCTGACCCTGGGCTACGGCTATGTCACGCCTTCGGCGTGTTTTCGCCTGCGGTGTCGGAATCCCATTCCCGGACAGCCTCGGCTCGCCACCCAGTGCGGGCGCGTGGCGCATCTTTATCCGCGCTGAACTCGCAGGGTGGGCGCCGCCCGCGGCACACCCGTGACGGTCATCGTTTCGTACGGACATTTTGCTTCACGCGACGCCGGCGCTCGACGAGCCCCGCGGGCGGCGCCCACCCGACTCACTGCGCCGACCAAAGCCAGCAGCAGCAGTGTGGACGGCTCCGGCGCCGGGACGATTGAGACGCGTACATGTCCGTCCGCCGCGGAGAGGCTTGTTGGACTCCCGCTGAACGAACGGAGCTCAAGCAGGTAATTGAACGCGTACAGCTCGCCGGCGATCAAGGGAATCGACTCATGGACCATGAAACTCCCAATGGGCGGATCGCCGATCGTCCCGGCCAGCTGATTGTTGGCAAAGATGCTTCCGCCCGGCGCCGGACCGCCACCCACATTGAACATCAGCTTGGCTTCGCGGTCCCCCGCCGCCATGGCGTAGTTGTAGCCGATGTCGACCGTGAAAATGGAATCCACGCTCGGCGAGAATCTGACCACGCCAAACGATCCGGAGAAGCCAAAGGGGTTTCCTTGACTCACATGCGCGGCCGCAACGAGGAATTCAAACCGCCCGGATCCGCTCCAGGAAGCATCATAAATTGACTGCGCGGCGGATGTTCCTAGGGACGTTGTGTGTACGACGCTGAATGGGTTGGTCGGAATCCCTGAAAAACGATTGTCTTCCCCAACGCCGCTGTAGCGAACCGTTGTATCAAGGTTCCACTCGAACACATCGATTTCCGCCGCGTGCGCCCGTGCACACGGCGCCGCAACCAGCAGAATGAGCGAAAGAACCTCGCGAATCCTCATTGAAATCTCCTGGCCCATTCAATGTTCATCTGATCGCCAGACGCGTTACCGAGTCTATGGCGACTGGCGACCCCAATGCAACGATCTTCAGCCTGTGTTCCTCATCCGCTCGGATTGGCCAAGCCATCCGTCTCGCCGGGGTCGGCGAGCGCCAAAACCCGTTGGAGTTCGGGCCACGATTTCCGATTCCAGGAGAACGCTGATTGCCCACCTGAACGCGCCCCCGCCAACTCACCTCACGGCCGCCGATTTCCGATACGACCGTGGCGGGAACTCCGCGTTACACTAAGCACCGATAATGAAGACCATTCGACTGCTCATCTCGTGCCCCGACGCCCGCGGCATCATCGCCGCCGTCACGTCGTTCGTCGCCGAGCATGGCGGCAACGTTCTCGACGCCGACCAGCACTCCGACAAGCAGCATGGCGAATTCTTCATGCGGGTCCTGATCGATCCGGCGGGGTTCGCCCTGACGCCGGCGACCTTCGCGGCGGCGTGGAGTTCGATCGCCGATCGCTTTCAGATGCAATGGCGCATCGCCTGGGGCGATCGACGCAAACGCATGGCCATCTTCGTCAGCAAGGCCGGTCACTGCCTGAACGACCTGCTATGGCGATGGAAGACGAACGAACTCGAAGTGGACATCCCCTTCGTCATCTCAAATCACGACGCCCTGCGGAGTGATGTCGAATCCGTGGGTCTCCCCTTTCGGCTGGTCCCGATCACGCCGGAAAACAAGGCCGCCCAGGAGACCGCAACGCGAAGCATGCTCGACGAGGCCGAATGCGATTTCATCGTGCTGGCTCGCTACATGCAGATTCTCTCGCACGACTTTGTTGGCGCGATGCCGAATCGCATCATCAACATCCATCACAGCTTCCTGCCCGCCTTTGCCGGGGCGAAGCCCTACCATCAGGCCTACGATCGCGGCGTGAAGATCATCGGCGCCACGAGTCACTACGTGACGGACAAGCTCGATGAAGGCCCCATCATCGCCCAGGAAACGATGCAGGTGAACCATCGCGACACGGTCGACGACCTCGTCCGCAAGGGACGCGACCTGGAGCGCATCGTTCTCGCCCGCGCCGTCCGGCATCACGTCGAGGACCGCATCCTGGTCAGCAACAACAAGACTGTCGTCTTCGACTGACTCGCCCGATAACGAAATCGCGTATCTCTCCCGCATCGATCGATTCTGCGCGTCCCGTAACACGAGGCGACTGCGGGACGCCGCAATCGACGTCGCGTCAACTCAGTGTCATCCAGCTCGGCAATAACGGACCCGATTCGCGCGCCGCCGCAATCGTCTGACCCGCGATAACTCTCGCCCTCAGCGGATCTTTCCGATACGCAGATGTCGGAAGCGCGACGGCGATTGCGCCCGCGTACACAGTCCGTTTGACGCCGGAGACGCGCGTGTCAGGGAAGGCGCCCTCAAAACCGAATTCCACCTCGAACGCCGGAAGCGGCGCGAAGGCCAGGGCCGAGGGCGTATTGAACGTCACGCGGCTGAACGTCGGTCAGCAGCTCGAAACTGGTCTTTACGATCAGGACGGCGTGCTCCTGCTCGCGGCGGGAACTCTCGTGACCCAGGACTTCCTCCGCCTGCTTCGACGCTGGCGGATCCGATATGTCCAGACCTGGAAAACGCCGCCCCCCATCAAGACACACGTCGTCGATGAAGCGACGATCACGCGTCTCGAGACCGAGATGCTGCGGCCCGACTTCACGCGGCTCAACGTCAAACCGCTCGATCCGGCGCGACGTCCGCGCGTCACACTGGAGGAACTCAATCGACGCGCCGCCAAGGGCTGCGAACGACACGCCAGCGCCACAGGCGACATGGCCGAGTTCTGCGAGCAACTGGAAAAAGGCGGCAAGGTGTCGGACCGCGAACTTTATCGCATCGCCCGCGACTTCGCGGACATGGTCGCGGTCGACATGGACCTTCTGCCGACGATCCTCAGCCTCCGCTCCAGCCCCGACGACTACCTCTATCAGCATTGCGTCAACGTCGCCGCCCTGAGCATGGTCATGGCCACGCAGCTCGGTCTGCGACGCGAACGCGTGCTTGAAGTGGGTCTCGGCGGCATGCTCCAGGATGTGGGCATGCTCCGCGTGCCGCTCGCCATCCGGCGGGCGCCGCGATCCCTGACGGAAGAAGAAGTCAAGGTCATCGAACGGCATCCGGCCTACACGCTCGAGTACCTCTCGGGCATCGCGGGCCTGCCGCGCGACGTGCAGTTTCTCGGCTACCAGGTCCACGAGCGCAGCGATCAGTCCGGCTACCCTCGGGGCCGCGCCGAGAAGGCGATCCACGCCTACGCAAAGATCGTCGCGGTGGCGGACGTCTATGTCGCCATGACATCGCATCGCCCCTATCGCCCCGCCCATTCGCCCTACGAGGCCATCAAGACGATTCTCTATGATTGCGGCGCGGGGAGATTTGAGAGTGGCGTGGTCCGGGCGCTGCTTGACTGCGTTTCACTGTTTCCGACAGGGAGCTTTGTTGAGCTTGAAGACGGCCGCTACGCCAAGGTGCTCCGCGCAAACCCGGCCCACCACACGCGGCCGGTCATCCAGATCGTCAGTGAGGATCTTCAGACGCCCTTCGGCGTGTACGACATGTCGGAGACGGCGGATCTGAAAATCATCAAGCCGCTGTCCAGCGACGACGAGGACGAGTGAATCGGGCGCACACTCGCCCCGACTCACGCCGATCGGCGAGAGTCGAAATCGATCCCAGTCGATACGCTGATTCGACTCGCACTGCGACGAACGCCGCTACATGTACATGCCGCCGTTGACGCTCAGCACTTCACCCGTGATGAACGAGGCCTGTGGCGACGCGAGAAAGACGACGGCCGCGGCCACTTCCTCGGGCTTGCCGAGTCGGCCCATCGGCGTTTCGTCACAGACGTGCTTCAGCGCCGGCTCCGGAATCTCCGCCGTCATGTCCGTCTCGATGAAACCCGGGGCGACGGCGTTGACTGTGACATTCTTGCGGGCGAATTCGCGCGCTAGCGTCTTCGTCAGGGCGATGAGACCGCCCTTGGCCGCGGCGTAGTTCGCCTGGCCGAAGTTGCCCATCTGGCCGACGATGCTCGTGATGTTGATGATGCGGCCGCCGCCGGATTCGATCATCGGGATGATCAGGCGATGGATCACCATGGCCGGTCCGGTCAGATTCACATTCAGCACATCGTGCCACATCTCCCGGTTCATTTTCATGAACGACTTGTCACGGGTGATGCCGGCGTTGTTGACCACGATCTTGATCGTGCCGAAGTCCGCCGCCAGTTGATCGACCAGCTTGTCGTTTTCCGCCGGATCGGCGACGTTGCACTGGTAGAACCGCGCCTTGCGGCCCAACTGCTGAATCTCCGCCGCCACACGCTCGGCCGGTTCACGATTGGTCGAGTACGTCAGCGCGACGTCGGAACCTTCACGGGCCAGCGCAATTGCGATCGCCTTGCCAATACCACGCGATGCGCCCGTTACGAGACTGGTTTGTCCGTCCAGAACGCCCATGAGACACCTCCGAAACGCGGGACCGGGGACCCGGCCGCCGCAAAGCCAGAAACTCACACGAATAAGACCAGCATCGCGCACGCGATGGATGGCCTGATCGCACGAGTCTGGATGGATCTGCAATGGGAAAAGTCTAGAGGGGATGCGCCCGCATGTCCAGAAAATTCAGATCGGCGCAACAGCGCCAGCTCCAAATCACACGTCGCAATTCGGAGTGACGCCAGGCGCCGCGATGTCGGCAAGCCGAATGCGCCGGCTCACCAAAGAACGCCCACGAAATCACGCGGGCGCCCGCAAGTCTCAGCCCGCCGCCGGATGCCAGCCCGCATCGACCCAGACGGAGCCGCTGACCGCGGAATTCGTCAGCATGAAGCAGATCGCATCCGCGATCTCATCGGGCCGAAGGAGCCGTCGCAGCTGCGTGAACGGCAGGATGTTCTTTTCGATGTACTCGTCGCCGAGCATGCGGACCATCGGCGTGTCCGTGAAGCCCGGATGAATGATGCTGCAGCGCACGCCGTAGAAGATCGCCTCCTTCGACAGCGTCGCCTGCGCGCCCTCCAGTCCGGCCTTGGCCGCGGCGTAGGAGATCTGTCCCTTGTTGCCGGCCGAGGAGACGGAACCGATGAAGACGATCGCGCCCTGCATGCCCTCTTCCGGCGACCAGCGCTTCTTGCCCTGGCCGAACCGATGTTCGGCAAGCGACGCGACGGAATCCATCGCCCACAGGATCGGCGCCACGAGATTGATCTTGAAGACCTCCTCGAGCTGTTCGCGCGAGTAGGTCTCGATCTGGCCGGTCTCCTTGTTTCGCCGAACCGCCAGGGCGTCCCGAGTGATGCCCGCGGCCGGAATACAGATGTGGACGGCGCCGAACCGCTCCTTGATCTCTTTGAACACGCTCCTGCGGAAATCATCACACGTCACATCGCCGACGAAGGGAATCGCGACTTCGCGACCATACTTGTCGTTGGTTTCCCTGGCGAGCTGGTGAATGATCTCGTTTCGATCGACGGCCGCGACGACTCCGATGTCGCGCTCGATCAGCGCCCGCGTCGTGGCCCGGCCGATGCCGCTTGCGGCGCCCGTAATCACTGCGATCTTGTTGGTAAACTTCATCGTTCTTTGCTCCCGGGCGCCTGGGGTCGAATTCCTCGACGGCCGTCGCGTCCCTGTATCAACGCCCCGCCGCGTCAGAGTTTCTCTGAACGCTCGCCGAGCCAGTCGCAGACAGTCGGCCACAACTCCTTATGGGCACGACTGCTGACGGATAGTCCGATGTGCCCCGCCCTGAAGGTGATCGCCCTGCGATCCTTCGAACTGACGAGATCGTTGAACGGCGCACTCTGACCACAGGTCACGAGATGGTCGTTCGACGCCATCAGATTCAGCACGGGACACGTGATGTTCGACAGGTCGATCCGCTTCGCCTTGAGCTTCATTTTGCCCTGGGGAAGCAGGTTCTTCTGGAAGCAGTCCTTGACGAACTGCCGAAACGTTTCGCCGGCGACGGGGATATTGTCATTCACCCACGTCTCCATCGCCGTGAATTCCTCGATGAACTTCTCGTCGTTCATCCGCTCATAGAAACCGATGTACTTCTCCATGAGATTCGCCACGGGCTTGAGCAGCGCGAAGGCGCCCTGGAGAACGTGCGTCGGCGCGTTACCGTAGGCGTCGATGATTCCATCCACGTCGTAGTACTTCGGATCCGTCCATCGGATCAGCAGGGCCTCACGATCCGACCAGTCGACCGGCGCCGCCATCAGCATCAGGTTCTTCACCATCTCCTGGTGCAGCGACGTGTACATGGCGCTGAAGGTGCCGCCCATGCAGTAGCCGAGCAGCGACACCTGCTCCTGCCCCGAGAATTCCGCGACGTGCGTCATCACGTTGTGCATGTAGCGGCAGACGTAGTGCTCGATCGTCAGGTGCTGATCGTTCTGCTCGGGCGTGCCCCAGTCAATCAGATAGACATCAAATCCCGCCTTTAGGAACTGCTGCACGACGCTCTTGTGCGGGAGCAGATCCAGAATGTACGGCCGATTCACGAGGGCGAAGCAGAGGACCAGCGGCGTGGCGTACTTCTTCGGCGTGTCCGAGTGGTAGTGGAACACGCGCAGCTTGTCTTCCGTGTAGATGACATCGTGCGGCGTGGCGCCGACTTTGACCCGCTTCGCGACTTCCATCATGCGCGGCGCCGCGGCCATCCGCTCGAAGAAGCCTTCGGCCGTCGGCATGAACATCGACGGCGTCGGGGGCGTCATCGCCATGAACGGGTTGAACATCGTGGAATTCGTCATCAGCCTTCACTCCCTGCCCCGATTTGCGGCCGCTCGCCGCAATCGCCGGCGTCCCTGCGTGTCTCTCGTGCGCCCCGTTATCGTTTCTTCGCGCCGCGCGTCCCGGACGACGGCTTTGCGGAACGCGACGCCTGGCTCGCACCGGCGTCGCGCCCCGCACCGTGTCGCTCTTCCACCGCTGCGACTTTTTCTTCCAGCTTGTCCAGCCGATCGAACAGACGCTCCTCGATCCCGCGAAGCAGGTGCGCCAGATCCTCCACATCGCCACGAACCGGCGACTGGAGCGACGTCTGCGCCTTGATCAGGAAATCGTCCATCATCTTCTTCATGGCGATCGACTGTTCCATCGTCTGCTTCATCTGCTCGAGGAACTGCTCGCTGCGCATGAACTCGTCGAAGTACTTCGCCATCGAGTCGAAGAAGGCCCGCTGCATCGCCTTGGCGGCGTCTGTGTAGGCCGGCGCCGATTCGCGACCGTTGCCGGCAACGCCGGGCATGCCGCTGTGCGCCGCGGCCTGCCCCATCTGGGCCATCATGTCCGTCCAGAATTTCGTGAATTGATCGGCCGGGTTGGTGGAGGCGTCCGCTGCCATTCGGGTCATTCTCCTCAGCGACATGTCGCTGCGTCTGACGCCCCCGCATGCGCTTCGGGGCGATAGGGTCAAAAAAGGGGCCACGAGCGTGATTATGTCACACCCGCGGCCCCTGGAAACGTCACACCGGCATGTCTGTTGTCAAACCTGTTGGCCGCCGCATGCGCCTCATCCCGTTGTCATCATCAAATCGGGCGGCCGGAAGCGCCTCGTGCATGCCGGTGCTCTGGGTATCCGTCGTCGCTCGCCGGTCGGACGGATGCGTGTCCTGGCGACGCGGGGTCGTTACTTGGCGGCCTTCTTGGCGCCCGTCTTGATCGACTTCGTCATGAAGTCCGACCAGTTCTCGATCGCCTGCGTCGCCGACTTTGCCGTCGCCTCGACGTTGCCGCGCATCGTGTCAAACGCGTTGGACCAGATGTCGCTCGCCCGCGTCATCATGTCCTTGTCGTCCGCCTGCATCACGTCGAAGCTCTTTCGCATCGTGGCCAGGCCGTTGCGGCAGTTCTCGTCGAACATCTTCTGCGTCTGCTCGGCGCTCTTGCGGACGAAGTTCACGGCCTCCGTCGTCGTCTCCTGCGCCTTGTCCGTCATGTCGCCGCAGTAATCGCCGCAGCAGAACATCTTGTTCATCGTGTCAAAGGCGTCCTTCTGGAACTTCAGGCCGGCGTCCATCGCCGTCTTGAAGGAGTCACCCGCCACCTGGAACATGTTTTCCGTCGCCATCTTCGTCGTCTCCACAGTTTGCTGAGCCATGATGCTGATCCTCGTTTTCCCGATTCGCTGCGTTTCGCCTTCTTTTCCACCCATTGATACCTGAACTATATCGTCACAATTTTGCGTTTGCAACAACTTTCTTGTGCGTTTGCACAACAATTTAATCCTTGCCATAACCCGTTGTTTTACAGACAATAACAACGTATTGAGAGCCCGTGAGCCGAGAATGATCGGGCGGAAATTGTGCAAACGCACCGGGAGACTCGCCCCCATGGCCGACCCCAGCCGACAGCGATACGAGATCACGAAATATCCCAATCGCCGCTTCTATGACGCCACGGGACGCCGCCACGTCACGCTTTCAGACCTGTATGAACTCGTCCGATCCGGTCATGAGATCGTCGTGACCGACAAGACATCCGGCCGCGACATCACGAACATTGTGCTGACGCAGATCATCCTGGAACACGATCCGCCGAAGATGGACCTCTTCCCGGCCTCACTCCTCCACCAGGCGATCCAGATGAACGAGACGATGGCCCGCAGCTTCATCGATCAGTACCTGGGGCGGGCCATGGAGGCCTTCAGCCAGTCGAAGCGGCAGTTTGATTCCTTCCTTCGACAGAGTGGTATCCCGACGATGCCCGGCGTCACGCCGTCGATGGAATGGTTCCAATCCATGTTCCCGGGATTCGCCGCCGGTCGCGCATCACCAGCCCCCCCACCCGTTGACGACGCCGCCGATGAAATGTCCGAGGCCGCGGCGCCAGACGACGCGCCGACAGACAGTCAGGACGAAATCGCCGAGATGCGCCGCCAGCTCGCGGCGCTCAGCCGGCAGGTCGAAGACATGAAACCCGGCAGAAAGAAGGCGACGCGGAAACCTGGCTCCCCCCCGAAGACGCCACGCCGGAAGAAGAAATAGGCGCAGCGACAATCGTCGGCGGACGACACGACGCGCAATCCCGATCTCCCGACGTTACAATCACTCAACCGCCGGAGGACCCGCATCATGTGGTGGAAGCGAAAGAAGAAAGAGGAGGAAATCTCCAGACATCACTACTGCTACGCCCATGTTGCGCTGCAGCGATCCGCCATGCGAGACCCGTTTCAGTTCCTCGCCCTGATGCTCTCGCCCAAACAACAGGAGTATCTTCAGTTTCAATGGAAAATGGTTAGCGAGGTCTATGAGGTTCCGGGCGATCCGCCGTTCGATCACTCGGACATGAAAGTCCACATCGAGCGGATCAACGACTTCCCGGCGATTGTCATCGAGATGCCGCCGCCGGACCGCGTTCCGGAAGCGCATCTGATCTGCTTCGTGCTGGAGGTTCCGATTCAATCCCTCAGCGACGTCAAAGACAATCCCGATCAGATCAAGGCGCGCTACCTCACGCTGGAAAAAGGTGAACCAGGTCTCTCGGGCCCCAACGAGACGATCCTCTGCGAATGGCGGAATGACACGCATCTGAATTACGGCGATGGTCCGGAACCCACGGCCGCCGCGATGCTCGAACACCTCAGTCGCCATCTGTACGCCGCGACCGACGACAACAATGGCCCCACCAGCTCCCCGTCGTCGCCCTAGGCGTCCATCCCCAATTTCGACTTCATCCGCTGAACGACGCTCGGCGGGATCAGCCGCGTCATCTTGCCGCTGTCGAGGCCGCCCATCTCGGCGATCTGCCGGATCAGCGTGCTGCTGATCAGGGCCGTCTGGTCCGTCGTGAACAGGAAGACGGTCTCGACGTCGCCCGCGATCATGTTCACGTTGGCCTGCCGGAGCTCATTCCGCAGGTCATCGCTGTCGCGGATCCCCTTCACAATCACGTCCGCCCCGCGCTGGTTCACATAATCCATCGTCAGGCCGCTGTAGGACTCGATTTCGACGTCCGGCGAGTCGCCCACCAGTTCCCGAAGGATCTCCACACGCTCGTCCGGGGAGAAGAGAGGCTCCTTTTCCGGATTGACGCCGACCGCCACGATCGTCTGGTCGAACAGCCGCCGGCTGCGTTCGATAATGTTCAGATGGCCGTAGGTGGGCGGATCGAAGGTGCCCGCAAATATTGCAATCTTCGGCTTACGTGTCGCCATTCACATCGCTCCTCGACCGACTCTGTCGGCGAATCGCCGCCCGCCGGCGAATTCGCAGTTTCCTGACGTAAAATTCGTCTTTACCGCGGCGGCGATTTCTGGCATTCTACACGGCATGAACGAGCCGATCATCAGTGTCGAACCCCGGGACAAGGCCATCGTCACGCGCGTGCGTCGCGCCGAGCTCGACCACGATTCGACACAATCGTTCAAAACCGAATTAAAGTCCATTATTGCGGCCCACCCGGAATTGCCTATCATCCTCGATATGGAGGAAGTGGAGTTCCTGCCCAGTATCGCCCTTGGCGCCCTGGTGGAAATCCATTTGAACCTGAAGCGGAATGGACGCAGATTCGCGCTGGCCGCCCTTCGACCGTCAATCGAAGAGATCATGACACTGTCCGGTCTCAACAACCTGCTGCAGATCTACCAACAAACCGATGCGGCGATCGCGCAGGCCTAGCCCATCCTCCTCTTCCGCCGCGACACCAGAAAAAAAGAGCGAATGCGTCGCGCATGGGGTCCGCCCCGTACGCGCCGATTTGATTGCGTCCGCAATCGGAACATTCCGATGCACAGGACGACCTGAGACCACTGAATTCGTCGTCGCGACTTTACGAGCGGCGTGCGCCGCGCCCGACGACGGATCCGGATCGACTCGATTGAGTCGCCAACATCCTGGGAGAGCATCGCCATGATTGCCCACGAGGCACGAGAACTGGCCATTACGCACGCATCCGACTGGCGCGACCGCATGCTGAACGGCAGCGCCCGCGCAACCGAGCGCATCGACGAGATTTTCGGCGTCGACGTTTTCGGCCAGCGAACGATGCAGCAGCGACTCCCGAAGGATGTCTACAAGCGGCTGATCCGCACGATCGAACTCGGCGAACCCCTCGATCACCAGGTCGCCGACGTCGTCGCCGCCGCCATGAAGGACTGGGCCGTCGAAAACGGCGCCACGCACTTCACGCACTGGTTCCAGCCGCTGACGGGGCTGACCGCGGAGAAGCATGACTCGCTCGTCGCCCCCGACGGTCACGGCGGCATGATCTTCGCCCTCTCCGGCGCCGATCTGTCGTTGGGCGAGCCCGACGCGTCGAGCTTCCCCTCCGGCGGTCTTCGGGCCACGTTTGAGGCCCGCGGCTACACGGCCTGGGACGCCAGCAGCCCGGCCTTCCTGATGCGCGGCGAGAACAACGTCACGCTCTGTATCCCGACGGCCTTCGTCACGTGGACGGCCGAGAGCGTCGACCAGAAGACGCCCCTCCTTCGCTCGATGGACGCCATCAGCACGCACGCCCTGCGCATCCTGAAGATCTTCGGGACGGACGCCGGCGTCTCCCGCGTCTTCACGACTGTCGGCGCCGAGCAGGAATACTTCCTCGTCGATAAGCACCTCTATCACGCCCGACCCGATCTTGTGTCGTGCGATCGCACCCTCTTCGGCGCGAAGCCGCCCAAGGGACAGCAGATGGAGGATCACTATTTCGGCTCGATCCCGCCGCGCGTCCTGGCGTTCATGACGGACGTCGAGCGCGAACTCTATCGCGTCGGCATCCCCGTCAAGACCCGTCACAACGAAGTCGCGCCCGGCCAGTACGAGATCGCGCCGACCTTCGAGACGGCCAACATCGCCTGCGATCACCAGATGCTCATCATGGAGACGCTCAAGCGCGTGGCCCTGCGCTACGGCATGGTCGCGATTCTCCACGAGAAGCCCTTCGCGGGCCTGAACGGCTCCGGCAAGCACAACAACTGGTCGATGTCCACGGACACGGGCGTCAATCTGCTCGACCCGCAGGACGAGACGCATACGAACATGCAGTTCCTCGTCTTCCTCTGCGCCGTCATTCGCGCCGTGGATATGCACGCCGACCTGCTTCGCGCGTCGATCGCTTCGGCCAGCAATGATCACCGCCTCGGCGCCAACGAGGCCCCGCCGGCGATCATCTCGATCTTCCTCGGCGACATGCTGATGGACATCGTCGAGCAGCTCGAAAAGGGCAAGCCCAGCCGCACGATCAAGGGCGGCGCCATCAACCTGGGCGCCCTGAGCCTGCCCCAGATCGCCCGACACTCCGGCGATCGCAATCGCACGTCGCCCTTCGCCTTCACGGGCAACAAGTTCGAATTCCGCGCCGTCGGCTCCTCGGCCACGGCGGCCTGGCCGAATACCGTGCTCAACACGATCGTCGCTGAGTCGCTGGACCACCTCGCCACGGCGCTGGAGAAGGCCGTCGGCAAAAATCCGACGCCCGCCAGGCTGGAGTCCGCCGTCCGCAGCATCCTCAAGGATGTCATCAAGCAGCATAAGCGCGTCGTCTTCAACGGTGACAACTACGCCGACAAGTGGCACAAGGAGGCCGAAAAGCGGGGTCTGCCCAACCTGAAGGACGCCGTCATCGCCCTGCCGAACTTCATCACGAAGAAATCCGTCGCCCTGTTCAAAAAGTACAAGGTGCTCAACGAGGCCGAAGTTACGAGCCGCGCCAACATCTTCATCCATCGCTACGTCGATCAACTGCTGATCGAGTCGGAGCAGATGGTCCTGATGGGGCGCACGATGATCCTGCCTGCCGCGATTACGCATCAGACACTACTGGCCGACGCCGTCGCCTCGACGGAGGCCGCCGGCGTGGACTGCTCGGATCTCCGCGCCAGCCTGGCGGACTTCGTGAAGAAGGTGCAGAACTTCAACGCCGCCCTCAACGCCCTTCAGGAAGCCGACAACTTCCGCGATCACGACGGCTGGGAGACGGCGAAGTACCTCCGCGACCACGTCATTCCGCTCATGGACAACCTGCGCACGCACGTCGATGCTCTGGAGACGGAAGTCGCCCACGATATCTGGCCGCTGCCAAGCTATCGTGATCTGCTGTTTACCAAGTAACGCGTCGCGGCGCAAGCGCTGAAACCAGGGAGGCGTCAGGGGATGAAAATCGCCTGACGCCTTCTCTTTTTTGGCGCGATTCACTCGGCGCGTGGCTGGATCGCGCGAACCGCGATCGTTATCTGAATCGACTCGCCGTCGATGATGCGTCGCTCCTGGCGACACTCAACAACGCTGCCCGGCGGGAACTCCCAATGCTCGTCGTCCGGATCGTAGTTCTCCGTCGGAAGCACCCGGTACGTCATCTCCGAAACCCAGATTCCCTGCGTCGGGCGACAACACGGCGAGCCCTCATTAAGAAGGTTGATGTATATCGTGTGCGTTCCGAGGTTGTCCATGTCAGTCACCGCCACGATTCTCCCGCTCAGTTCGACTGTGCCCGGGAGATTGAGTCGTTTGCTACATCAACAGGCCCGGCCACATCGACTCAACGCCCCAGACGATCAAGGGCGGCAGAAACAACCCCGGCAGCAGATTCGCCACGGGAATCTTCCTGATGTCCAACAGCGACAGCGCCGTCGCGAGCAGCATCAGACCACCGACGACATTCATCAGGTCCTGCGACAATGGCGGCAGTCCGCCCGCGAACGCGTAGGCAACCAGCGACAGACCGCCCTGGAACACGAGTACCGTCACGATGCTCATCGCCACGCCCCAGCCGAGCGTCGCCGCCAGCGCCATCGAACAGAATCCGTCGAGGACCGCCTTGATGTACAGCAATGTCGGATCGCCACTGGCGCCGTTCTGAAGACAACCCAGCAGCGTCAACGGTCCCACGCAGAAGATCACGCTCGCCGTCAGAAAGCCCTCGGCGAATCGCCGGGCCGCCGCGTGGTCCTCGTTCCCGGACGACGCCTCATCCGCCCCGCCGAACCGACGATGGATCATTTCGCCCAGCCCCTCAAGCCGCTCGTGCAGCTTCAGCGCTGTGCCGATGAGGGCGCCGACAATCAGTGACGCAATCACCACGAGTCCGACACGGGCGCCATAGGTGGGGATCCCCGCGCCGAATTCGCGGACCACGCTTTGCATCGTCATGGGCCCGGCATCGACGCCCAGCATGATCGTGATCAGCCCGAGACAGGTCAGGACGATATGCTGAAACCGCTCCGGGATGACGGGACCGATCGCCAGCCCCAGGCAGGTCCCGAGCGCCACGGTTCCGGTATTCACGAGCGTGCCGTTGAAGATCTCCCACATGTCGCGGCATGCTGACCGAAACCCGCCGACGGGTCCAGCGAGCCCCATATGGGATATATGTAACGACCCGTATTCCGTGGCGCCGCACGGATTCGCCCGAGAACGCCCCGCCCCCACGGCGCAAGGCCCAATTCGATCGTGCGATCGGGACCGGCCGCGGTTAAGATAGAGGCAAGTGTGCAGGTTCCTCGCAACGAAGTCTGGCTGATATGAGTCACGACGCCGCTACTGATGTAACGCGTTGCCTGCTCAGGCTGCGCGATGGCGACACCAACGCGTCCGCCGAGCTGTTGTCGCATCTCTACGATGAGCTGCGCGCGATTGCCGAGGCCTGCTTTCGCCGCGAGCGCCCCGATCACACCCTTCAGCCGACGGCCCTGGTCCACGAGGCCTACATCAAGCTCGTCAACCAGAAGGAAGCCAACTGGAACGACAAGACGCACTTCCTCGCCGTCGCGGCCGAGGCCATTCGCCGCATCCTGATCGACCACGCCCGCAAACACGGCGCCGCCAAGCGAACGCCGCCCACGCTTGTGACGCTCGACTTCGAGTCCGGCGATATCGGTCAGCGGGAAGCGGATGTCGAAGCCCTCGACGCCGCCCTCAGCCGACTCTCCGAACTCAACCAGCGCCAGGCCAAGGTCGTTGAGATGCGGTTCTTCGCCGGAATGACCGTCGAAGAAGTCGCGTCCGTCCTCGACGTGTCGCCCAATACCGTCAAAGGCGACTGGCGCATCGCCCGCGCCTGGCTCCAGCGGGAACTCGAACGCGGGGGCTTCGCGTGAGTTCAAGCCGCCACGATCGCCTGTCACAGCTCTTTCTGGAAGCCATCGGACTGCCGCCGGAGGATCGCCGGGGCTTTCTCCAGGAACACTGCGAAGGCGACGTCGCCCTTGTTCGCGAGGTCGAGGAACTCATCGCCCAGGACGAGCGTCCCGCCGCCGTGGACACGCCCGTCCTCGATCGCGCCGCCGCCGAATCGGCGATCCACGCGTCTGTCCGCGCCAACGACGCGCCGACCCGAATCGCCGGATACGACATCGTTGAGGTCCTGGGGCGCGGTGGCATGGGCGTCGTCTATCGCGCCCGGCAGACGAACCCAAGCCGCGACGTCGCCCTGAAAGTCGTTCATCCCTATGTCACGTCCGCGACGCTGTCGCGCCGTGTCGAGTTCGAGGCCCAGGTGCTGGCCCGCCTTCAGCACCCCGGCATCGCCCAGATCTTCGAAGCCGGCGCCGATCAGCTCGACGGCCGGCCCCTCTCCTTCTTCGCCATGGAGCTGATTGAGGGGCTCCCGATCGACAAATTCGTGAAGAAGAACAACCTGGCGACGCGGGATCGCCTCAGGCTGCTGATCAGAGTGTGCGACGCCGTGCATCACGCCCACCAGAAAGGCGTCATTCATCGCGACCTGAAGCCCGCCAACATCCTCGTGACCAACTCCGGTCAGCCGAAGATTCTCGACTTCGGCATCGCGCGCGTCACGGACGCCGACATCCACACCACCACACTCAAGACCAACGTCGGACAGCTCCTCGGCACGATCGCCTACATGAGCCCCGAACAGGTCACGGGAAATCCCGCCGACATCGACACGCGCAGCGACGTGTATGCGCTGGGCGTCCTCGGCTACCAGCTGCTCACGGGGAATCTCCCCTACGATCTCGACAACAAGTCCGTGCCCGATGCGGCGCAGATCATTCGCGATATCGATCCGACGATGCTCGGCACCCTCGATCGCGATTTCCGCGGCGACGTCGAGACGATCGTCGGCAAGGCCCTCGAAAAGGACAAGGAACGCAGATACGCGTCCGTCGCCGAGTTTGCCGCCGATATTCGCCGACATCTCAATAACGAACCGATCGCCGCCCGACGGCCGAGCATGATGTACCAGCTCGGCAAGTTCGCCCATCGGAACAAGGCGCTCGTGGGTGGTCTCAGCGCCGTCATCGTGCTGCTCGTCATTTCCGTCATCGTCACGAGCACGCTTTACATTCGCGCCGAGCGCGCCCGCATCGACGCCCGGACGGAGCGCGACGCCGCCGTCAAGGCGCAGTCGGAACTGGCCGAAGCGAACACGGCGCTGGAGGCGGAGACTTCCAAGCTGGAAACCGTCAATCATTTCCTGGGTCGGATGATCGAGTCCGCCAATCCGCTGAGCGAACTCGGCTACGCGTCGAAGGACATCACCGTCCTGGAGATGATCGATAACGAAACGAAGAACATCGACAAATCATTCAAGGGCCAGCCCGCCATGGAGGCCGCCCTCCGAACCTCGCTCGGCGCGATCAATTCGGGGCTCGGCCGCTACGCACAGGCGGAAGAGCAGTATCGCAAGGCCCTTGATCTTCATTGGAAGACCGGCGGGTTCGATCGGGACACGGCGCGGGCCGTCCGGGACTTCGCCGCAATTCTTGCCAGGACGGGGCGCCTGGAGGAAGCGATCAACTGGTTCCGCAAAGCCCTCGCCATCAACCTGAAGACCAGCGGCGAAGACAGCTTCGACACGGCGATGACGGAATCGCGCCTGGGCTACGCGCTCGTACAGGCGGGGCGCGTCGACGAGGCCGATCCCATGATCCAGGCCGCCATCGATAAATTTCGCAGGCACGCCCCGCCCGATCAGATCGACAACCTCTATCGGGCATTGACGCTGCTCGGGAAGATCCACTCGGCGCGTGGCGAATACGACATGGCCGAGAAGCTCTATCGCGAGGCCCTCGCCGGCTATCGGGAGTTCTATGGCGACCTGCACGCGACAATCGCCAGCGGCACCAACAACGTCGCCCAGATGTGCATGCGGCGCGATGACATGGAGGGCGCCGAGGCGGGATACAAGGAAGCCGCGGAGATCATTCGGAAAGTCGCCGGCGAAGACCATCCGATGCTCGGCACGTTTCTCAACAATCTCGGCTACGTACAGGATGTTCGCGGCGAATCCACCGCCGCCATCGCGACGTATCGGGAGGCGCTTCGAATTATCGAGAAGGCCTACGGCCGCAACCATCGCGAGTACATCTCGACGCTCTACAATCTCACGTTCCCCCTCTACGACAGCGGCGCCATCGAGGAAGCGATGGAGGCCTACAGGACAATCGCCGACTTCCGCCGCGTAGAGAAGGGCCCCGACAACGAACGAACCCTGATCGCCGAGTTCTACTGGGCCATGTGCAAGGCGGACCTCGGCGAGCCCGACATCGCCGAACCGACGATGCGCCGCGTCTTTGACAAGTTCCGCGAAACACGCCCCCAGGACGATATCTACACGCAAAAAACCTGTGGTGTCATGATCGAGTTCTACGACAAGCATGGCAGAAAGGACGAAGCGGACAAACTACGCCCACTGCTCAGGCCAAAGTCGTAGTTCTTCGCCCTTTCACGTCAGCTCAACGAAGCAACCCCGGACCGGCGCGACTCCACGCGCCGGCCCGGGACCTTTTCTCACGCGACGCGGAAACGTCGCGCTCTCTGTCCATCAATGGCGGCGTCGCGAGCCCGCGTTACGGACAGTTCACTGTCGCGCAGGTCTGGAACGGCGACTGCGGAGTTCCGCCCAGCGACGTGCAGATGCAGGGCTGCACAACGATGCACGAGCCATCAGAAAGACAGCACGGCGCCGAAATCTGGATCGCACAATGCGTGTTCGCGCAGGTCGTCCCGTCGCCGACGTAGTGCTCGCAGGGACCGTCGCAATCGTCCGCCGTCGTGACATCGCACGTCCCGTCAATGCGACAGCATGCGCCCTTCGGCCGACAGTCCACGCTCGCGCAGGACAGGAACGGTGACTGCGGATCGCCACCAGCCTCGCGACACAGACATGGATTCGTCACATAGCACGAGCCATCCGGCAGACAGCATGGCGCCGGCGCCTGGACGATGCACAGCGTGTTCGCGCAATCGGATCCGTCCCCATGATAGATATCGCAGGGGCCGGCGCACTCGTCGGCGGGCAGCATTTCGCAGGTCCCGTCGCCATGGCAGCAGGCGCCCCGGGGCCGACAGTCCACGCTCGCGCAGGACAGGAACGGCGACTGCGGATCGCCACCAGCCTCGCGACACAGACATGGATTCGTCACATAGCACGAGCCATCCGGCAGACAGCATGGCGCCGGCGCCTGGACGATGCACAGCGTGTTCGCGCAATCGGATCCGTCCCCATGATAGATATCGCAGGGGCCGGCGCACTCGTCAGCCGGCAGCATTTCGCAGGTCCCGTCGCCATGGCAGCAGGCGCCCCGAGGCCGACAGTCCACGCTCGCGCATGTCTGGAACGGTGACTGAGGATCGCCGCCCGCATCCAGGCACAGGCACGGCTTCATCACCTGGCAGGAGCCGTCCGCAAAACAGCAGGGCGCCGACAACTGAATCGGGCACAGCACATGTGTGCAATCCGTCCCGTCTCCGGCGTATCGCTCGCAAGGTCCAAGACAGTCATCCGCCGTCGTTACCTCGCAGACACCGTCAATCCGGCAGCAGGCCCCCTTCGGCGGACAGTCCACGCTCTCACACGTGACAAAAGGCGACTGCGGATCGCCGCCCAGCGCCCGACATTCGCATGGCTGAAGCGTGAGGCACGATCCATCATTGAAGCAGCACGGCGCCGGAACCTGAATCGCACAGAAAACACCGTTGCAGTCCGTCCCGTCGCCTCGATAGTGTTCGCAGGGACCAACGCAGTCGTCCGCTGTCGTCACTTCGCAGACCCCATTGGCGCGGCAGCAGGCGCCCTTCGGCGGGCAGTCAACGCTGGCGCAGGACTGGAACGGCGACTGCGGTTCGCCACCCGCCTCGCGGCACAGGCATGGCTGCAGCACCAGACACGATCCGTCGTTGAAACAGCAAGGCGCCGGAACCTGAACCGGACACAGGACACCTGCGCAGGTCGTCCCTTCGCCGCGGAATCTGTCACACATTCCGCTGCAGTCCGCCAGAGACGTGACGACGCACGTCCCATCACCACGACAACACGCGCCGTCCGCCAGAACGACTCGCGCCGTCACGAATTGCGGCAGCACAAGCGCCGCCGCAATCCAGATACAACATCGCTTCCCACTCATCACATTCCTCCACGGTAAGAAAGAAAAACAATGAAATGCCATACGCATGGCGCGAAGCAGCACACGACGCCATACGTCCGTCGGTCATGACCAGGCGACTCAATCGCGGAGGGCCCGAAATGAACACGCAATCGTTGGGTTGCGGTGAGACGCATCGTTGTTATTGCGGCCCGCAATATCGCGAGCGGTCCATTCGACGCCCCGCGAGCACAACGACGAATCGCGCGCCAGCGTTTTGAGAATTTCGAGGAAGTTCGATGAAACGCGAACAATCGCAAATCAAACGCCACTTACGTGGCAGTCATCAACAAACACGATCATCATCGCGACATCGACTGCGCGAATCGCAAATTCAAGTGCGGCGATGATCGAAACGTGAATCGACGGATCACCGACACGACGAACCGCTGTCGTGATCCCGGCGGTCATCGACAGAAGCGACACACCGGCGCCGGCAAAGGACCTGCGATGTCCGACGTCGACAACAATCAACGCGCCACACGCGGTCGCGGATCTCCGGGGCGCCCTGCGGATGAGCGTGTTACGCGACATCGCCCTTCCCGCGATGGGCGCACTCCGCAAGCGACCAGGCCGATCGCCCGACAGGACCCGGTGGCGGACGCCGCCCGCAAGGCCTCCGAAAACGGGCGCCCGGGACCGGGTTCAGTTTCGCCACGAATTGCCGGCGACAACGAGCGTCCCCGGCCACGCGCGCCGCGGACTTTCGTGGGTCGCGGCGACTCGCCCGTTCACATAAATGGGTATAAACTATGCGATTGGAATCAAACGCCGATTTCGCGGCCCACAGCGCCCGCTGACACGGCGAAAAAAGGCACGCATCGACTTCACGGAGCAGAAACGACCATGCTGACGACCTATCGCCCCGAATCCTACGTCAACTTTGCGGACGCCGAGCCGCGCAAGAAGATGCTCGAGGCCCTCAAGTACGTCGAGTCGCAACTCGGGAAGTCCTACCCGCTCCGTATCGGCGCTCAGCGGATTGATACCGACAACAAAATCGCGTCGATCAACCCCGGCAGGAACGACCAGGTCATCGGCTACGTCGGCAAGGCCAACAGCGATCAGGCCCAGCAGGCCGTCGCCGCCGCCGACATCGCCTTCCGAAGCTGGTCGCGCGTCGATCCCGATGTCCGGGCGCGCTACCTCATCAAGGCCGCCGCGATCCTTCGTCGCCGCGTGTACGAATTCTCCGCCTGGATGGTCTTCGAGGAATCCAAGCCGTGGATCGAGGCCTACGCCGACGCCTGCGAAGCCATCGACTTCCTCGAGTTCTACGGTCGGGAGATGATGCGTCTCGGCGGCGCGCAGACTGTCACGCCCTTCGAGGGCGAGGAGAATGAGCTCCGTTACGTCCCGCTCGGCGTTGGCGCGATCATCCCCCCCTGGAATTTTCCGCTCGCCATCATGGCCGGCATGACGACGGCCGCCATCGTCACAGGCAATACCGTCGTGCTCAAACCGGCGAGCACGGCGCCGATCATCGCCGCCAAGTTCGTCGAAGTGATGGAAGAGTGCATGCTCCCGCCGGGCGTGCTGAACTTCGTTCCCGGCAGTGGCGCCGAAATCGGTGACACGATCGTTGAACATCCGCGCACGCGCTTCATCGCCTTCACGGGTTCGCGTGAGGTCGGCGAGTCGATCTTCCAGAAGGCCGCCAAGGTGCAGAAGGGACAGATCTGGCTCAAGCGCACCATCCTTGAGATGGGCGGCAAGGACTGCATGATCGTCACGGAAAATGGCGACATCGAGGACGCCGCGATCGAGATCGTCAAGGCGGCCTTCGGCTTCCAGGGCCAGAAGTGCTCGGCCTGCAGCCGCCTCGTCTGCGATGAGAGCGTTCACGAGGCCCTCCTCACGAAAGTCGTCGAACACGCGAAGAAGCTGACCGTCGGCAACCCGACGACGGCCGAGAACTTCGACATGGGCGCCGTCATCGACAAGAACGCCTACGACAAGATCAACAGCTACATCGAAATCGGAAAGAGTGAGGGGAAGATGGTCCTCGGCGGCGGCAAGGTCCCCGCCGGCGGCTATTTCATCCCGCCGACGATCATCGATGGCATCAAGCCCAACGCCCGCATCGCACAGGAAGAGATCTTCGGTCCCGTCCTCGCCGTCATCACAGGCAGGGGCATCGATCAGTTGCTGGAGATCGCCAATGGCACGGAGTATGGTCTCACAGGCGCGATCTACTCGAACGATCGGCTTGAACTGGAACGGGCCCGCCATGAATTCCATGTCGGCAACCTGTACTTCAACCGAAAGTGCACCGGCGCCCTGGTCGACGTGCAGCCCTTTGGCGGATTCAACATGTCGGGGACCGACAGCAAGGCCGGCGGCCGCGACTATCTCCTGCTCTTCATGCAGGGCAAGAGCATTACCGAGAGGTGGTAGAGCATAGTTGTGCGTTGTCGAGGAAGCTGAATGCCTGCATCGTCATCATTCGTCGTCCTCTGCCCAGCATGCATGCGGCCCCATAAAGGGTCTGATCGTCTGATCGGCAGGAGAGGGCGATGCGCCTGTGGGCATGCATTTAGCATCTCGTTGCCACCTGGAAAACCACAATCGCACATAGTATCCGAATCGATCGACATCGACCTCATTGCGAGAGTCTGCGCCGCCGCCATCCGAACAAGATCAGAAGGCGGCACAATGCGCCAATTCCGTATCAACCTAGACGCTGATCCTCGCTGTCGAGAATGGCCCGACAACGATTGGCAAGACCACACATTGTTCCACCAGATTTCGGCGCTCTTGGCATCGGCACGAGACATCAGGGACTTCAAATCCGCAGCAATCGCGAATTGGCAGTTCTCTTCCTACGGCGGCAAGCCCTGCGACAGCTGTTCGCAGCTTGTCGGACGAGTGTTCTCGATAGACAACATAGCTGTATTTCCGCCACTACACGTTCAATCAGATTGTATCTGTTGGGCCAAGGCCGTACTTGACGGCGACAACAATACGCCACAGCGAAAATTCTCGCGGGAGAATGATATGCATGTCGGACTCTCTGTCTGGTCTCTTGATATCGACCGAAGTGCTTTCTCGATCCCGCCCAGCATCCACAGAGGTGACGCAGATTTCCTGCGACATTGGGTCAGCTTTGCGACCGCAATCGGGTGGTTTCTTGACGAGGAGCCGTTCACGAACACGGATTAGCGAAATGTGGAGGCATGTTCATCACCACGAGGATTCGAGGAGCCAGAACCATGTCAGCAGGATCGATTGGGAGAATCTTCACGCGAGGCGCCACTGTGCTGTTGACTGCCGGCACTGCATTAGGAGGATGTAGTCGTTCTGGTTGGGTACCAGATTCGTCCCCAACCTGCTACAGCGGCCCCATCGACCTGACGGTTCGCTACGTCGACGGTACGCCCGGCGCGAACGCCGCCGTCGGAATCTTCAGCATGCTGTGGCTCCCCGATCCTGCAACCGGCGAACCGATGCGATATCCGAGGACCCATCGTGCGGACGCCGCGGGCCGCTTTCGGATGTCCGACGTGCGAGAGTGCATGACGCCCACATGGTTCTACGCCGCCGACGAGCACAACGGGCTCGCAGCCCTCCTGCCGATCAATACGTTCGACCAGATTGGTAAGCCGGCGACGTTGACACTGCGGAAGGCGTGCTGGCTGACGGGCGGAATCAAAAACCCACCGGAACCGAGCAAGCTCGGCATTCATGACTACGGGCACATCGTGTTCCTGTCGCCCGGCGAGAAACCCAGTTCCCGATATTTGAAACAGGGATGTGGCGACGCAAGATTCCGATATCTGGTCCCGCCCGGAACCTACCTGATTCGACTGGGTCGCGCAACGGCGATCATGAAGGACATTCGGATCGACGTCCCGGCCGGAAGGACGGAGTTCGACGTGGGCGCGCTGGAGTTCGAAGTCGCCTCGGATGTCGACGGGGACTGACGCGCCAACGAACGCGTCGCACACGCCGGAACTGGCGGCTTTTGACGACACAAAGGCGCGCAAGGATCGTCGGCGCGGTAAACGCGCCGAACGCGACAGATCATCTGAAACGGATTAGACGAACGGCATTACGCTCGAACGCGGATGCCGGCCCGGCGATTTAGACGTCCTGAAAAATGCGCGGGAGATCAGAAAGGTTGTACATCTGGCCTTCTTGGTCGGAGATCGGATCCATGCCGAGTTCGGCAAGCTCCCGATTGACCCACGCCTTCAGCGACATGTTGGTCTTCTGTTCCGTGTAGCTGATCTTCGCGCGAAGAACGATCTCGTGTCTTGATTTTTCGTCCATGATAGAACTCTCTCCGATTCGGCCGGACTGCCTGATCAATCCTCGTCAGGTGGTTACAAGGTCCGAAAATGCTCGACGCCCCCCTGGCATCGACTGCGACCCTCCTGGTCCGGCTCGTTACCAACGCTCCTTCGTTCGCTTAATCGGCGACTTGATGGGTGGGACCAATGTGTGAGAGCGGCCCCAGAGAGCCCTTAAATAACCCTGTCGGGCTCTTCAATTGAGTAAGTATTGGATGTCTCATCGGACATTGCAAGGGTTGAGCATGAGTTTTCAGCGCGAAATTCGGCATTTTTTGCGGCGCGGCTTTTGACGCAGGCGCTTGTGATTTCCCCTGATTCTCGCCACTCACGACGCCAGCCAGCAACCCGGTTCATGCGCCTGCGGAATCTTCCCGACACCCATCAGGTAACACTTTGTCGTCTCGGGCCCCATGAATTTGAACGTCTTCCTGAACAGTGGATAAAGCGCCGCGATCTCTTTCGCTGACGATGATGGCAACTTGTTGAACCACTTGCAGTAGCCCCCGTGCTCCGACGCGATATCACGAAAGACGATCGCGTTGTGAACCGTCGCTTCGATCTTTCTGCGATTGCGAATAATGCGATCATTCGCCATCAGGCGATCGACGTCTTTCGGCTTCATGCGCGCCACGCGATCGACATCGAAGTCAAGGAACGCCTCTTTCAGCGCCGGTGTCTTGACGAGGACGATGCGCCAGGAAAGCCCGCACTGGAATATCTCCTGCGCCATCCGCCTCAGGTGCCCCGCGTCGGTGCGAATCGGACGCCCCCATTCACGATCGTGATACGTCGCCTGCAGTTCGTCCTTCGCCGCCCACGCGCATCGCGGCTTCCCATCGCCCGGATCCACTTTTCGTACGGCCATTCCGCAAGACTCCGCCGCCCAGTCCCCTGTTTCCGCCACGCCGTGAAACCCGGCGTCTTTCCCCGTAGAATACCAACCGACGGCGCCGATGGCGAAACGGATCCCCTGTGCGCGACTGCGTCGCCCGTGAGACCGACGACTGCGAAACTCAGGAAGAGCCAACGCGACATGACTGATCGAATCTACGTCGATAACGCGGCGACGAGCTTTCCCAAGCCGCCGGAGGTCCTCCAGGCCATTCGGGCGTACGCCGAGGAGCTCGGGGCGTCGGCTGGCCGAGGCGCCTATCGTGAGGCCGTCGAGACCGGCGAACTGCTCGCCGAAGGTCGACGCCGCATCGCGCGGCTCATCAACGCGCCGACGCCCGAGTCCATCGTCTACACGCTCAACTGTTCCGCGGCCCTGAACCTCGCCATTCATGGAATCCTGCGCGACGGCGATCACGTTGTCGCGACCATGATGGAACACAACTCCGTGCTTCGGCCGCTCCACCTGTTGCTCGCCGAGCGGCGCATTCGCGTCACATGGATCAACGCCGATCCGAAGACCGGTCTTGTCGAACCCAGGGCGATTCAGGAAGCGCTGCAACCCGACACGCGTCTCGTCTGCGTCAATCACGGCAGCAACGTCACGGGCTCCGTGCAACCCATCGAAACGATCGGCGCCTGTCTGAGAACGCATCGGGCGCTCTTCCTTGTTGACGCTGCGCAGACGATCGGTCACATGCCGATCGATGTGCTCGCGATGAACGTCGACTTCCTGGCCTTCCCCGGGCACAAGGCGCTGCTGGGGCCGCTTGGCACGGGCGCGCTCTGCATCCGCCCGGGGCTCGAATCCGAATTGCGGCCGCTGCTCCAGGGCGGGACCGGCTCCGTCAGCGAGGCGCCGGAACAACCCGACTTCATGCCGGATCGATTTGAACCCGGCAGTCACAACGCGATCGGGATCGCGGGCCTCGTTGCGTCACTCAAGTGGATCGAGCGCCGCGGGATCGACGCGTTGATGGCGCATGATCGCGCTTTGTCGGCGCAGTTTCTCGAAGAGACACAGTCGATCGCGGGCCTGAGAGTGTATGGTCCCACGGACGTCACTCGACGCGTCGCCGTCTTCAGCGTGGCCGTGGACGGGCTCGACGCCGCCGAACTCGCGGCCCTGCTCGAATCCGAATTCGCCATCCTGACGCGGCCGGGGATTCACTGCGCCCCTTTCGCCCATCAGACGATCGGGACGGACGCGGATGGCGGCACAACCCGACTCAGCTTCGGCGCCTTCAACACGCCGGACGACGTCAGCCGATGCGCCGCGGCGCTGGCCGAACTGGCCCGATCTCACGCCGTCGCCGGCGCCTGATGTCACGACGCCGCACGCCGCCCAAAGATCGCGGACAGTCCGCCCATTCGCCGCCCACGGAGCGCCTACAATTGAAGGCGCCGCAGAGCCGGCATTCCCCGGGCCCCCGCAGTGGCGGCGAGTCCTTTGCCCCGCCAACCGCATGAACAGCGTACTCTCGCGACAACCCAATCCGCGATCCGACGCCCGCCTTGATCACCTTCGGGCCGCTCGCCGCGTTTGGATCGCCGCCGCCTGCATCGCGCTGTCGACGGGACTCGCGTCACGCGCCCGGGCCGACGTGAGCGCCGAGGCCGTCGACCGCGAAATTGAAAAAGGCAAGGCGTCACTGCTGGCGACGATCCGTGATCGCGACGAGATCACGTGGCGCATCGGGACGACCGTGCGGACGCGCAGCGAGTCAGGTGTCGTAACGCGCCAGCGCGGCGGCGAGGTCGAACTCAAGACCGACAAAGGCGACCTCGTGAAGATACCGCGAAGCGCCATTGTCGTTTGGCGCGAACGCGGTTTTGTCACGCAGGAGATGTCCAGCATCCATCACGGCGGACCGACGGCCCTCGCCGCCTTCGCCCTTTTCAGCGCAGACGTCGAACTGAGCAATGAACGGATGAAGATGATGGTCGACGCGCTGGTCGATCATGAGCTTCCGGAGGCGGGCACCTACGTCCGCAGCCTGCGCGCCGGCGTCTGGGCCAAACTGATCAACGCCCCCCGCATCACGGAAGCGCAGCGCGTTCGCTTCAAGCGACTGCTGTACAAGGACGTTCAGTGGCTGCAGGGGAGAATCAAACCGGACGGCGCATTCAACTACGGAACGGATCTCATCGAGGAAATCGATCGCGGCGACGCCTCCAATTCGCAGTTCGCCAACCTGGGACTGTGGCTGGGCGATCTCAACGGTGGCGAAGTCAGTCGCGAAACATGGCTGAAAGTCGAACGCTACTGGATGGAGGGCCAGGACACGAGTGGCGGCTGGGGGTATGTCCTTCCCAGCTCGAACCCGACATCCTCCATGACTGTCGCCGGTTGCAACAGCCTCTACATCGCGCTCGAACGCCTGTACGCGCGCGGCGATCGTCCCTACGCGCGGTACGAAGGATGCCGACCCAACAAGAAGAACCGAAAACGCGTCGCCGAGATCTTCCAGGCGATCCACGACGGAAACGCCTACCTGCGCACGCATCCACCCGACGCGTCGCTGCATCAGCGATACGAATTGTTCGGCATCGAGCGCCTCGGACTCGCGAGCGGACTGGCCGAAATCGGCGGCCAGGACTGGTTCCCGAGCTACGCCACGGCCGCCGTCGGCCACGAATGGGGACTCGATGTCGTCGCCGACGCCTTCACGCTCATCTTCCTGGTTCACGGCCAGGCGCCCATCCTTCTGCAGAAACTCAAGCACGGCGATGATGAAGACGCATGGAACTACTACTTCCGCGATCTGCACGGGCTGACGGGATTTCTGTCCCGGACCTTCGAAAGGCTCTATCGCTGGCAATATGTTCCCGCCGACGCGGACCTGCGAACACTCAACGCGGCGCCGATTCTGATGATCAGCGGCCACGCCCCGCTGAGCATTGACCAGAACATGCGATTACGTCTGCGCCAGTACGTCGACAACGGCGGACTGATCCTGCTCCACTCGGATCGGGCCAGCCGCCGATTCGGCGACACGGCCAAGCCGATCTTCGAGTCGATGTTCAGGCGCGAGGGATGGACGTTCAGGCGGCTGGACAATGATCATCCGCTCTACACCTGCATGTTCAGGAGCCGAAACCCGCGAAAGCCCATCCCCCTGGAGGCGATCAGCGATGGTCCGCGACTGCTGGTCGTCTATAGCCCCGTGGATCTCGCCGGCGCCTGGCATCAGCAACGCAATCGCTTTACCGACATCTTCGAGATCATGGCGAATCTGCGCGCCTACTCGGCGCCGGAGCACGATCGACTGCCGCGCGTCCTTCGAAGCGAAGCGCAGGAACCGCCGGCGAAACCCAATCGCGGAGAACTCAGAATCAAGCGGTTTGCGCACGGTGGCGACTGGGACGCGCACCTTGGGATGTGGGAGCGCCTTACCGATCGGATTCAGCGAACGACAGGGATTCGCGTCATCCCCGACGAAAGCGGCAAGGTTGCCAGCGACCTCTCCGACTTCGATCTCGTACACATGACCACGCGAGGACGCATCCGGCCAACGGACGAGGAGATCGAAACGCTCAGGGCGTACATACAGGGCGGCGGAATGCTCGTGGCGGAATCCGCGGATGGGACGGCGAAGGGAAATCGCGTCATGCTCAAACTGCTGCGGCTCCTGGGCTTTGACAATCCGAAGCTCCTGACGAGCGCCGATCCACTCGCGACCGGCGCGTTCCCGGAAGGCGCGCCGCTGACACGGCTCGTGGCCACACGATTCTCATCGCGCCTGATGATGCAGAGCGATACGCCACCGATCTTCCTCGGCATGATCGACGGCCGCGTCGCCGTGATTGCGTGCCCGTTCGATCTCAGCGCAGGTTTTGAAGGACGCCATGTGTGGGACTGTGTCGGCTTCGAGCCCGAATCCACGGATCGAATCGTCCGCAACATCCTGAACTTCCGCTATGCGCAGATTCATCGCCTCTTTCCCGAGACGAGACCATGACGAACGCCGGCGCGTGGATCATCCATTCCGGCGCCCTCGGCGACTTTACGCTGACGCTGGGCGTCATTCAGGCGCTGCGCCGCGACGGTCACGCGCCGATACGCGTCCTGGGGCGTTCCTGGTATTCAGCGCTTGCGGGGACGGATGACGGTGTGGACCACGTCGCGTCCATCGACATGGCGCCCTGGCTCCGCCTGTTTGGGGACGAACCGGCGAGCGCTGTCGATCGGCTCCTGGCCGGCGGCGCACCGCGATTGGTCCTGGACCTGCTGGGCGTGTCGGATGCGGCGATCGCGGCCCTGAGAGACGCCGACGTTCAGTGCGCGATCCGAATCGACACGCGGCCGCTCCCCGGCGACTCGCGTCACATCACCCGGCAGTGGGCGGACGCGATGGAACAACACGGGCTTGGCGTGTCCATCGCCCCACCCCGACTTTCGTCGGAGACGGAGCCCAATACGGCGCGCGACGCCGTGATACACGTCGGCAGCGGCGGGCGTCACAAGTGTTGGCCGCCGGCGTCCTGGGTTCAGGTGGCGAAACAGTTACAGTGCGACGGACTGGACGTGACGTTCCTGTTGGGACCGACGGAGATCGAACACACACCCGAAGCCACGTGGCGTGCGACGCTGTCGCCGCACGGGGAGATCGTCGTGTGTCCGCCATTGGACGTGCTGAAGCGAAGGATCCGCCGTGCGGCCCTCTTCCTCGGCGCCGACAGCGGTGTCACACACGTAGCGGCGGCCCTGGGCGTTCCCACGATCGCCGTCTTCGGCGCGACGGATCCGCGGGTATGGCGCCCACTGGGCCCCCATGTGACGGCGCTCGGCGGCTTGGGCAAGTGGCCCGACGCGGACGAGGTGCTGAACGCCATCAGGTCGCTCCCCGCCTGAGAACGGGCGGCGTGCGGAGCCGCTCCACATTCGGCGTCGCATTCCGTACAATCACCGACGGACCTGAAGCTGGGCGTCGATGCAACCACACATGCCACATCTGGACAGCGAACTGCGACCCGCAAATGACGCCCAGCGCTGGGCGGCTCTGCGGCTGGCGATCACGGACGGCCGAACGACGGATCCGGAGCGTGATCATCATGTCAAGGCGTTCATGGACTACGCGCGGGCCATGAACTGGCCGCTGGATCGCATCTGGCGATGCGACAATGGATCACGCCTCGCCTGGTCGTGCGCCGCCCTGAAATCGCCCGGCCGCTCGTCCATGCTCATGGCGCCCTATCCGACGACGCTGTCGGCCGACCAGATCGCCGCCCACCTGCGACGGATCCTCAGGGATGAGGCCGACTCCGGCGTCCAGCTCGTCCAGTCCCTGCTGTTTACCGAGGACCTCGTCAACCGCGCGGCGCTGGAGTCCGTGGGCTTCCATGAGATCGCGGTCCTCTACTACCTCGAACGCCTGGGCGGCGCCGCCGCGAGATCGGCGGCGGAAATCTCCGCGCCGGCCGGCCTCGACGCCCCGAACTGGATCACCTACTCACCCGAGCGGCATGCGATCTTTGAAGCGCTCATAGGCGAGACCTACATCGACAGCCTCGACTGTCCGGGGCTTGCCGCGCTGCGCAAAGTGAATGACGTTGTGGAAGGCCACAAGGGCGCCGGCCGCTTCGACCCGCGGAAATGGTTCCTATTGCGCAATAATGATACACCTGTCGCATGCATCCTCTTCGGCGAGTCCCCGCTGCGGCCGTCGGCGGAGCTCGTGTATATGGGCGTACACCCGGCGTATCGCCGCCGCGGCGTCGGTGGGCGAGTCCTCGCCTTCGGTCTCGAATCGATGCGACAGTTCGGTATACGAACGATCACGCTGGCGGTCGATGCGCGCAATCTTCCCGCGCTGAAGACCTACGAATCCGCGGGCTTCCGACGAACGCATATTCGCCGCGCCATGGTGCGATCACTGGCCAGCAACGCTTAGATTCGTTCGTACCGATAGATAGCGTAATGTCTGAAGAACGCGCGTTAATTGTGGTCGACCTGTGCATATCTTTTTTTTTGTTGCGTTAAGTTTCGGTTATACGAAAGGTCGCGCGATTTTGCGCGCCGTTGCAACGCGCTCGCCATTCATTATCTCGTTGACGCCTACAGGCCCGATCGATAGACTTTCGACTCGACAAGTTGAGAGTGGTTTAGGGACATCAGCTCGACCCATCGTCGGGGCATAGAAGCACAAGCTATTCACCTCCGCCCGGCCGCCTTGCAACACTTGTCGTTAGGTGTTGTGTACCTGAATAAGCTATGACCCCCGTTTGACCGCGCCCAGTCGTGGGAGCGCAAAAGGAGCGCGCTGTGCCTGCCCAGATCGATACGATCGAAGAACGGATTCGAATTCGCATCGAAGAGATCGTCGGAGCTCAACGATACAAAGTCTGGTTCAAGAACTCCACCAAGCTGGAGATCTGTGACGGAGTCCTGAAAGTCGGAGTTCCGAATCTGTTCATTGGCGGCTGGATCGAGGACCATTTTGCGGATGCGGTTGGCGAAGCCGCGGAAGCCATCCTCGAACGCCCCACGCGTGTTGCATTCCATGTCGACCCCATGCTTTTCCGCTCGCTTCGCAAGAGCCAGCTGAATTCACAGGCCGCGTTCATTGAACGGCACGCCGGACGATCGCAGCGCGATCATCGCGACGGTCCCAACGGACAGGAACCGGCGCTCCCGACGCGAAAGCTGCGCGGCAAGCTCGACGATTTCGTTGTCGGGCCCAACAACCGGCTCGCCTATTCCCTGGCGAAAAACGTCGTCGACGGGACGATGCTCGGCGCCGGAACCGTCTTCTACTACAGCGCCTGCGGTCTCGGCAAGACGCACCTGCTCCAGGGCATCGCGAACGCCCTGGCGGAAACGCGCCCCGAGAAGAAGTGGGTGTACGTGTCCGGCGAAGATTTCACAAACCAGTTCCTCTTCGCCCTGCGCGAGCGGAAGCTGGACGCCTTCCGGCATCGATTCCGCGATGTGGACGTGCTCCTGCTGGACGACATCCAGTTCATCGCCAACAAGAAGGCGACGCAGGAAGAGTTCTTCCACACGTTCAACGCCATCAACGGCGCCTCCAAGCAGGTCGTTCTCGCGTCGGACGCGCACCCCAAGATGATCGGTGACCTGTCGGATTCCCTCGTGAACCGCATTCTCGCCGGCATGGTCGTCCGAATCGAGCGGCCCGATCGCGAAACGCGATGCGAGATCCTGCGGCGTCGCGTCAAGCGAACCCAGCATCGCGTGCCTGAGCCGGTCATCGAGTACATCGCCGAGCGGATCCAGGCGAACGTTCGCGAGCTTGAGGGCTGCCTGCTGAAGCTGCTCGCCTACGCGGCCCTGACCAACGCGCCGATTACGCTCGACCTCGCCCGCCAGGCGCTGGATGAGCATCTGACGCAGACGGACAAGCTCCTGACGGTCAGCGACATCGAGCAGAGCGTCGCCGCGTACTTCGGCATCCTGCCGACGGACCTGCACACGTCGCGCAAGAGCCGCACGATCGCCCTGGCCCGGAATGTCGCCATGTACCTCGCCCGGAAGCACACGAACCTGAGTTTCCCGGAAATCGCGAGGCTGATGGGCAACAAGAACCATACGACTGTCCTGCTGGCGTGTCGTCGCATCACGGGCCACGTCGAGCAGAACGCCGACGTCTCCTGGCAGACGGCGGCGGGCCCCGTCACACGGCCGGTCAACGAGATCATTACGCTCCAGGAGGAGCAGCTACGTGTTGGCGGCATGGAGGCCGCCCCTTCTTTCGCCGCCCCGGCGGGCGCGATGTAGGCCTCCAGAGCCGCGCCGTCGCTGTCGCGATGGTCCAATTTGTCTGAAACGGGCGTTTGCCGTGGGTCGATGGGATGGAGCCGCGACCCGCGGGAACGCCCTTTTTCATGCCCCGCGTGCGGTATGTCACAGGGGCCGCCGACATGGCGACGGCCGATTTTGAAACCGCGCCGGCGATGGCCGCTATCATAGACTGGTCACAAAACACACGGGTCAGGCCGTAATCCCGGCTTCGACCTTGGGATCCCCATCAGGCTGACCGATGTAGGCTTCACGGCGTGGCGCACGCAATGCCCGCCGATATGGGACGTTAGACTTTCGAGAGCCCGAACTCCCACGGGCCGGAGGTGGTGACGAATGCAATCCGGAAAATCCTGGCGGAACGCCCTGCTGGCCCTGCTGACGATCTCGGCGGCCATCATCCTGATCGAACAGACAAGTGTGATTCAACGGGCGGCCTATGCGATCGAGCGCGGCCGACTCGACGCGGACTTCGAACAGCTGAGACAGATCACGGACGACGACGTTGCCGACCTTGAGCGCGTCTCCCAGGGCTTTGCCATCGTCGCCGAAGTCGTCAAACCCGCCGTCGTCTACATCGACGCCGTCAGCCGCCGCGTGGACATGGACCCGCAGATGGAGGAGCTGTTCAAGCGTTACGACTTTGGACCGGCGCGCGGGACCGGCAGCGGCGCGATCTTCGACGAATCGGGCTACATCGTCACGAACAATCACGTCATCGCCGACGCCGACGCCGTTCGCGTCACGCTGGCCGACGGACGACGCTACAACGCCGATATCGTCGGTACGGATCCAAAGACGGATCTCGCCGTTCTGAAGATTCACGCTGACAATCTGCACGCCGCCCGATTCGGCGATTCCGACAAGGTCAAAGTCGGGCATTTCGTGCTCGCGATCGGCAGCCCCTTCCGGCTGGGCCACAGCGTCTCCCACGGCATCATCAGCGCCATCGGTCGCTCCGACGTGAACGTCGACATCGACTACCAGGACTGGTTCCAGACGGACGCCGCCATCAATCCCGGGAATTCCGGCGGACCGCTGATCAACTCGCGCGGCGAAATCATCGGCATCAACACCGCCATCGCGACGGAATCCGGCGCCAACCAGGGCGTCGCATTCGCGATCCCGTCGAACATCGCCAGGGACATCGTCGGAAAGCTCCGCAGCGGCAAGGAAATCGTTCGCGGATATCTCGGCGTTCAGATCGAGCAGGTCGATCCGCGGATCGCCTCGGCCTACGGTCTGTCGGATGTGGAGGGCGTGCTCGTTCGAGGCGTCGGCGAGGGAACACCGGCGGACAACGCGGGGATTCGCCCCGAAGACATCATTCTCGCCATCGGCAGTCGCCGTGTGACGACGCGCGAACGTCTTCAGCATCTGATCGCACGAATCGAGCCGGGCACCAGCACGGACATCACGATTTGGCGCAAGGGCCACGAGATGGTCATGCAGACGCGGATCCAGGCGCAGCCGACGGGCTTTTCCACGACAGGCTCGCTGCGCGACCTGAAATCCTGGGAATCCCCACGCGCCCGTCAGCCGTCTAACGACACAATGGGCTCGATGCGGGAAGTGGAGAAGGATCGTTCGTCGAATTCCCTCGGCGGCGCCAAGGGGCCCGCGCGCGTGTTTCGCGACCTCGGGTTCGAAGCGTCCACTGTGACTCCGGAGCTTTCGAAGAAGTACGACCTGCCCGACGAAATCATCAACGGTGTGATCGTCACGCGCGTCTATCCGACAGGCGACGCCTATGAATCGGGCCTGCGTCCCGGACAGGTCATCACGAACGTGAACGACAAACAGGTCAACAACATCGCGGAATTCGAAGCCCAGCTTTCACCCGACGCGATTCGTACGGGCCTGCGCATCCACATGAGGTGGCGCGGCAAAGAGCAATTCACCGTGCTGAGTTCGAAGTAACCTGACGCCAACAATGTCAAAGGCCCGCGTGACGCGTCACGCGGGCCTTTTTCTTATTGGTGTTCTGATCGAGGCGTTTCGGATCAGAGCGTGCCGCGACGTCGCTGTTCCTCTTCGATGCTCACGAACAGCGCCTTGAAGTTCCCAACGCCGAAGCCGCGCGAGCCGTGTCGCTCGATGACCTCGAAGAACAGCGTCGGTCGATCTTCCAGCGGCTGCGTGAAGATCTGAAGCAGGTAGCCGTCCTCATCACGATCGACGAGGATGCCCAGCTCGCGAATCGTCGTCATGTCTTCGTCGATTTTTCCGACGCGATCGGCCAGCGCCTCGTAATACGTATCGGGCACGCGCAGGAAGCGAACGCCGCGATCGCGAAGCGTCCGGACTGTCGTGCAGATATCCCCCGTCGTCATGGCGATGTGCTGCACGCCGGGACCGTAGTTGAAGTCGAGGTACTCCTCGATCTGGCTCTTCTTCTTGCCGTCCGCCGGTTCATTCAGCGGGAACTTGATCTTGCCCGTGCCGTTCTGCATGACCTTGGACATCAGGGCGCTGTATTCCGTGCTGATGTCGTCGTCCGTGAAATGGAGCAGCTGCTGGAAACCGAGCACGTTCGCGTAATACGACGCCCAGTGGTTCATGGCGCCGAGCTCGACATTGCCGACGATGTGATCGACGGAAGCAAGGCCCGTCGATTCGATCGCCTTCATGTCCATCGGCTCGAACCCCGGGACAAACGTCCCGTTGTAGCCCTCGCGACTGATGAAGCGATGGACGACTTCGCCGTAGGTGCGGATGGACGCGATGCGAACTTCGCCGTGCTCGTCCTTCAGCGTCGTCGGCGCCTGGACAACAGTCGCGCCGCGCTTGCGCGTCTCGGCGATGGACTTGTCCACGTCCTTCACGCGGAAGGCGACCGCCTTCACACCGTCGCCATGCAGCTGGCAGAAGCGTGAGACTTCGTGATCGGGCGTCATTGCCGTCGTGAGGATGAAGCGAATCTTGCCCTGTTCGAGGACGTAGCTCGCCTTCTCGCGATCGCCTGTCTCGAGACCACGTCGTCCGACGATGTCGAAACCGAACAGGTGCCGATAGAACTGGGCCGCCTGAAACGCGTTGCCCACGTAGAATTCGATGTGATCGATGCCGTCCAGCGGGAGGAAGTCCTGCGCCGCCGCGGGCGCCGCTGCTGTCGTTGCCTGAGTCATGGCGTATCCCCTTATCCTCTCGTAACCAACGGACACACTATAGCGGATTTGCCGATATCGGGATATCGAATGGCCGCCAACGCCCCGCTCCCGGACGCGTCCGCCCCGGCGGGACCTTCTGCATCCGTCGAGGATCTCGTCGGCGTGACGAGCGTGGCGTGGATTGGCCCCGGCGCCTGTGATCGCGGGCTTCAGCCCTCGTCAGAACTGCAGGAGGCCTCGGAGTCGGATTCGATGCGGCGGGTGATTTCGGTCCGGATCATGGGCGCCGTGAGCTTCAGCTCGGCGAGCGCGGCCGAGGCAACGCTGCCGTCCGCCCGCGCAAGGGCGATCAGCAGATGTTCGGCGCAGACATATTTGCTTTCGAGCTGGCGCGCCTCTTCGATGGCGGCGGCCATGACATTGCGGAAATGCGGTGTCCCGGGAAGGCGCCCGAAGACCCAGGTATCCTCAAGACTCGCCTGCACGAGACGATCGATGACGCCCTTGGCCCTGGGGAGATCCACTTTATGGTTCCTGAGGATTTCGGCGCCGAAGTTCGTGCCTTCTTCCAGAATCGCGAGCAGGAGATGTTCGGTGCCGACATATTCCTGTTCGTAATCGCGCGCAATGCGCTGCGACACTCGCAGGATCTGCTCCATCTTCGACGTGAGCTTTTCGTACATAATTCTGGACCCACGGCGCGCGACGCGTGCCCCGGCGCGCTTACTCCACGGATTGTACGTCCGCAGGCGGCTTGTCCAGCCGCCCTTTCACCATGTTATATCCGAGGCTCACGAGCGCTACAAGCAATGTGAACGCCAGCGTGATCCGCAGAATCCGCAGTCGATTCGCGATTTCTCGATCACGCCACTCGGCCATCCGCCGATCGATTTCCTCGAGTTTCTGGTCGATTCGACGCTCGATTTCGTCGAGCTTGGATTCGATGTAGCTGTCCGCCGCGCCGCGCAGCCGGCTCGCGATCCCACCGACGACACCGTGATCTTCGATTTGCCGGCGCAGCCTGCGATCCTCTTCCTCTGTCGAGGGGCCCTGCGTCGACACCGGCGGCGGTGGCGCCGTCGGCGCCTCGACGAATCGTTCCAGCAGCGCCCCGACGATGCGACGACGACGACGATGGAATTTCGGCCAGAAGCCCTCCGTCTCACGCAGCTTGTCGACAATCGATTCCGCATGATCGTCGCTGGCGACCTCCAGACCGCGAAGGCGCGACAGCGCGATCAGCCCGCGGTGGGAGAGCGTGTCGTAGTCGTCGCGATTGATCGTAATGATCTCGCGAACCTGGTCGGACTTTGAGGCGTTGGCCGCGGCCCGCCGTCGGCCCCAGCGAAGGATGTCATGCAGCGCTTCCGGATCGAGGGAACGCAGGATCTCAACGCGTCGGCGAACGCGCCGCAGCAGCGCGTCGGACGACATCGCTTCCACGTCGCGCAAGCCCACGTCCCGCGCGAGATTCGCCAGCTCGTCATGCGTCTTCGACTCGAGATCGTCGAATCGCGAAAACTCATCCATCATGGCAATCGTGTCGCCCGAACCTGTGAGTGTATTGCGCGTCATACTGGATCGCCGCCGCCTTGTCCCGGGCGATATCGCATCGCCGGGAGCGATCTCTATTCTCCCGAATGGCGTGACGGATCGCAATCCACCGCCGAGCGCTATCCGCCGTCGACGGGGTCGGGGTCGGGGTCGGGGCAAGGCGTGTCGCGCCGCCCGGCGCGGGATCGCTCAATGAGGTAGGCGACCAGCGCGATCAGGAAAATCAGGACGCAGACGCCCTTCCAGACAAATAACCACCAAGGTCGCCACCAGGCGCCGGTCGTGACTTCAACAAGATCCGAGAATCCAAACGCGACAAAGACGGGGCCGAGCGCGGCACAACGGCGGCGATGGGCCGGGCGAACGATGGCGGCGATCAGAAATCCCACGCCAATGACAATCCAGAGACCGGCCTCGATCTGATTACCGATGACGAACAGGGGATCGGCGCTGAGGAGACAGGCGGTTGACGAAATCGACATCCCGGCCCCCAAATGGCCTGGACCGCAACGCAACGGCGAACGTCAGCGCTGAGCGGTATCCTGATCATTCTTTCGGCGCAGGCGGCGCTCGTTCGTGAAGTACCACACGATCACAATCGTCGGCGGCGTCAACACGACAGCAAACGGGTACCACATGTTGCTGCGCGTGAGCTCGAACGCAAGAATTGCTAAGTCTGCAAACATGCGAACATTAGAACCTCAGCGAGCCGCCGACGCCACAGAGAATTCGCCGACACGGAAATCTCCGCCGTGGCGCCGCCCGCTTCCCCCGGGGATCGTCGAACATACAGGCGTATTTTCGAGACTTTGCCTTCGAACACGCCAAGGTCCTCGTACGACGCCATCTCCTCGCGGATGAAACCGGCCTTGTTCAGGAAGGCGTGTACATTGAACCCGGGCGCGCAGCCCTGGCAGCTCGTCTGATCGACAATGGCGATCAGACGCGGCCGACTCGCTTCAACATCGGCGGCCAGCTCTCGGAGATACTGCAACTCGATCTGAGGACGATTCGTGTCGTCGTGATAGAGCGCCATGTCCCCCGCCGCGCGCAGGTCGCTGTGAACCAGCGCGATCGGCATGCTCACGAGGTATCGCGATCCGCCCTTGTATCCGTAACGGATCAACTCGGGATAAGCGTCGCCGACATTGGTCGAAATAAAGAGAACCTCATCCCCCGCATTGCTGCGAGAGAGGACTTCCCGCCAGATCGGCGTCGGTTCGTCAATCCCGCGTCCGATCGTCCAGCTCAGGGCGATCTCCGCGGCCGATGACGGCGCCGTTCCCAGCGCCACGCCGATCAGCGCCAGTGACGCGAGCCTGGCGCCGAAACCAACACCTGAGGTCACGCGGGCGCCCGCCCACAAGGCCATGCAGGGTAACGCGCCGAAGTACACGGGAATCAGGTGATAGGAATAGTCTTTTCGCTGAACGATGAATGACGTGATCGCCAGAAGTGTGAAGGTCGCGAACATCGTCGCCAGCAGCGACGCCCCCGGATCCCGCCGGGTTACTCGCCACGCGGCGAGCGCGGCGCCGCCATACACCAGAAGAACACCGGAAACAAAGGCGATGTGCGCCGCGGATATCGGCTGATCGTACACCCAGTAATGCGACAGAACGAACGGCGCCCAGCGCTCGAAGAAACCGCTGCGCATCGCCGGGGGCACAAACGCGAAATGCGCGAGATAGACAACCAGGAAGATCCCGGCCGCAATCGTCTCCGGCGCCATCATCTTTCGCCAGGCTCGCGTGCGCAGCGCGCAGAGTAGTTCCACGCCGACCCAGATCAGCAGGAAATGGTGCTTCAGTGCGGCGCCGACGCCCGCCGCGACACCGATCAGAACACGCAGGAGCATCGACGGCGTACGACGGTCGCCCGACATTCCCGGGTCGCGATACATCAGCCAACGCAGGAGCAGCAGCGGCGCGAACGTGATCGCGAACCAGTGTTCACGCTGGCCGAAGTCCGGCGCCAGGAGTGTGCATTCACTCGCCACGACAAACGAGAACAGAACCAGACCGCGCTGGAGCGGCGACAGCGCGTTCGAACCGAGCGACAACAGTCGCCGAACGACAATCGTCGCCACGACGACGATCAACCAGAACATTACGAGGTACACGGGAATCGGATTGACGCCCAGAAACTTCGCCAGGGCCACGGGAATCGCCAGCAGGTAGTAGATCAGAGGCGGGTTCTGTTCGAGGAAATCGACATACGGCGTGGCGCCTTCCAGCAGTCGCTGAGACGCGTCCAGCAGCAGACCACAGTCATGCGTGATGCTGAACGGTCGAATCGCAATGATCGCCGCAAAGGTCAGGAGCTTCAGCGCGACGAGCGCGTCCCAGGTTGAAGACCGCCGGAGCCAGCCCGCCCGCGATGGCGATTCAATGTCCGCACGGATCCCCGGCGCGGCCTGCGTTGGCGCCGCGATCACGGCGTTGGTTCGAATATCCGATGACAACTCTCGCTCCATCCGGCGACTGGCGTCTCGAGTCCCTTCGAGCGGGCGCCGCCCGGCGAAAGGCGGGTATTATGACGCTCCCGTCGAATAATTGAACCGCGATGATCGATGCGGGTATCCTGTAGCGAGCGGCCCTTTCGGGCCGCGTGACGACAGACCATGGACTACGCCGAAATCTCGCCCATTCCGCCGCTCGCCCCCTACGTACGCTGCCTGTGGACGCTTCGCGCGCCGGCGACCTCTCTTGGCGACGCCCCCGATCGCGTCCTCCCTGACGGTCACGCCGAGATCATCATCAACCGGGCGGCGCCCTTTACGGAACTTCGGGACGACGGCGACGTCGTCCGGCAGGAGAACGCCATCGTCGCGGCACAAATGACGCGGTTCATCCTGATCCAGCCGACGAATGAGGTCGACCTGGTCGGAATCCGATTTCATGCGACTGGCCTGCACGCGCTGATCGGCGCCGACCAGCGCGAGCTTGTCGATCGTCGGATTCCACTGGCCGACGTTGATTCGAAGCTCTGGCGCCGGCTGGTTGCGGCCGCCCTGGCGGACGACGAGTTCCTGACCGGGACACAGTCACTTCTTCTCTCAACGCTTGAGCGCCGGACGTTTGGTGGCGCCGAGGACATTGCACGGGCGGCGACGTGGATGCGCCACGTCGGCGGGCAGTGCCGCGTGGCCGCCATTGCGGATCGACTCGGAATGACGACGCGACAGCTCGAACGTCGCTTCCTGGCGGAAGTGGGCGTCACGCCGAAACGCTACGCCCGAATCCTCCGGTTCGACGCCCTCGTCCGCAGCGCCCAGGGGGGCCTCGGCAGAGACTGGACGACGCTGGCCCATGTCCACGGCTTCCACGATCAGGCCCACTTCAATCGCGAATTCCGGGCCATCGCCGGGCAGACGCCGACACAGTTCGCCCGCAGTGAAAACCTGCTGACGAGCCTCTTCACGTCCGGCTAGTCCGTGTCGCTTTTTTACAAGCGGGCCCGACGATCGGCGGCGTATCATCCTCCTCAAGTACAGTTCAGGCCCCATTCCTGCGGTCTCTCACATGACCGCAACAAGGAGATCATACGATGAAGGTCAAGCCACTCGCAGTTTGTCTCGTTGGCGTCGGCGTCAGTGTTGCAGTCAGCGTCGCCGTTGCGGAACCGAAAGAGGACAAGGGCGCCGCCGATCAGATCGCGAGCATGACGTGGATCGCCGGCGCCTGGGAAGGCGACATGTGGGGCGGGAAGTTCCAGACCTACTACTGCACGCCGGACGGCGGCAAAGTCATGAGCTACAGCAAGCTCATCAAGGAAGACAAGGTTGTCTTTCACGAGTTCGAGGTGTTCGAACAGACAGGCAAGGGCGAAGTCATCTTCCGTCCCTTCCCGCAGGGATCGCCCGCACAACCGCTGACGCTGGCCGAATGCGATCCGAAGTCGCATAAGGTCGTCTTCGAGAACAGGAAGAAGGACTTCCCCACGCGCATCGTCTATCAACGCGTTGAGAAGGATCGACTTGTCATCACGCTCTCAGACCCGTTCGGCGAATCGAAGAAGGTCGAGACCTTCGACCTGCGGCGAGCGAAATAAGACACCCCTCATTTCGACGCCACCCGCTTATTGCCATCGCTGGAACGAGAGTCCCTTCTCGTTCCTTTTCCGCGCGGGAGTTCCTTCCCGTAAAGCAAACCCGTCGCCTCATTTGCGATGTGGTGATTCGCTTGCTGTGATTCCCGCCCGGCTCAAACGCGCTGAATGACTTCCGATTTATCGAAACGCACCTTCGCCAGCGTCGCGTGTCGGTCCCCTTCGCCGCGATAACCGGCGGCGCAGGCGACGACCGTCGCGAATCCACTTCCCGTTAGACCGACAAGCTCGTCGTACTTCGCGGGCTCAATACCCTCCATCGGGCAGGTGTCCACGCCCAGCATGGCGGCGCAGGTCATGAAATTGCCGAGTGCGATATAGGTCTGCAGCGCCGTCCAGCGGCGGACATCAAAACCCGCCGGCGGCGGCAGCAGATACCCCTTGAGCATTCCGCTGAACTGTGACAGCGAGTCGACCTCCACGTTTCGCACGTCGGCCATTCGCCTCAGGTAGTGATCAATGTACGCCTCGGATATATCCGTCTTCGCCGCAAAGACGACGTAATGCGAGCACTCGGCCGGCTGCGTCTGACCCCAGGAGGCCGGAACGAGCCGCTCCTTAACGGCCGGGTCCGTAACGACAACGAATCGCCAGGGCTGCAGACCGAAGGAGGAAGGCGTCAGAACCAGCGAATCCTCCAGGGCGTTCCACGTCTCGTCGGGGATCCTGCGACTGGGATCGAATCGTTTCGTCGCATAGCGCCAGTTCAGCTGGTCGAGCATCGTCTGTGTCGGAATCGTTTCCATCGCGGGCAAGCTACTCCTCCTGGGCGGTCCCAGCCGCCGTCTGTGTTGATCGTCCAGGATTGTAGTGTCGCAGACCGGCGGCCGGCCGATGGTCCTCGGGCGTCGCCGTCCCGCATTCCGGACAACGGTCTGTCGTCGCCCGCAGATCGTAACCACAGCGGACGCAGTGACCGGTCTTATGCCGCCTGAGGAGTCTCAACCGAACCACGGGATAGATCATGTATGTCAGGAGAATGAAGCCGCCCACGACGAATGCGCCCTGCAGAATCGTTGCGTGGAAAACGCTCAGGAAATGTGACCATACGGATTCGCCTGACACACGGCGATGCGCCCCGGCGATGTCCACAGACAGCATTCCGGTGATCAGGTCAATCACGCCGAAGAACGGCGCCCCGACACTGCGGACAAGCGTCGCCGCAACAATCGCACGTGTCAGCGCCCGATCGCAAAGCCGCCGCTTTACGCCTGACGACCGCGACCAGATCAGCATACTGACATACGCGACAGCGATTCCTGCTGCGATGGGAACAGGATCGATTGATGCGGCGCCAATCGCGAAACTCAGACTCGGACAGACAAGGGCCACCGTCACAAAGAGCAGAAAGGCAGCGATCCGCGCCATCGAAGGCGGTTCGTCGCTCAACAGGCCGGGCGGCGGAACATCTCGAACTTCGGGATTTTGATCCGACGGAAACAGATCGGATGTGGATTCGACAGGATCATCAGGCATTCCGGCGCTCCGGCACGGTTGATCGTTGCCCTCCCATGATACGCATCTCCGGGCGCTCTGATCCAGTGATAATCAGGCCATCTCGCACGGGTGGTTCAGGTGGACGCGAGGTTCAGGGCGTCAGTTGGCCCCGGCTTCCCCGTGACGCTTCGCGCGTCGCCGCTGCGCCAGCGACGCGAGCCGCAGGATCACGTCGCACTCCAGCTGACGAGGTCGATGCCAATACGGCGCCTCGGCGCCGCACTCGGGGCAAAGCTGATGCGTCGATCGCATGTCGTAGCCGCAGGACCTGCAGAGACCATCCAGTGTCTGGCGCCCGGTTCGAAGGGCCTCCGACGGAAAACGCATCCAGGCCAGAACCGCAAAGGTCCCGATCATCAGCGCGCAGTGAATCAGTGTCGCAACGACGAGCCGGCCGGTCAGAAACTCCCCCGCGCCAACAGGACGCTCAATATTGAATCCCGCCAAGAACAGGGAAACAGCGCCGACGAGCAGATCCACGACGACTGTGATCGGCAATGACAGGACGCGGAAGCGCAGCGCCGCGAGGATTGTCGCCCGCAGCGCTCGATCGCGCAGCCGGCGACGAACGGACTTCGAGCAGACGACGCTCAGTACGACAATGAATGCGCAGGCGGCGGCCGCAAGCATCGAGGTGAGGTCGAAGCCAACGTACGACGCGATTGCCAGCCCGGGCGCTCCCAGCGCGAGGAAGAGCAGGACAAGCGTTCCCGCAATGCGGCGTCGCGACGGCGGATTCGTGATCCGGGGACCGGCCATGCTGGCTGTACGCCGACCGCGGGATTCGGGTTCGCGGGTTTATGGGTTTGCGCCCGCCAGACGTGGATCGGCCGACTGACGCTACAATGCCCCGCAATCCGCTCGGCCTAACTGGCATTAGTGGGCCGATGGGCCGCAGCGCGCTGGAGACGATGACAATCCACCGAACTGAAAAAACCTCGGACTCCGAATCCGCGAGCGAGCCGATGGGCTACTGCCCGCGTTGCGACTACGCGCTGCTCGCGCCAGGTAGATGTCCGGAATGCGGCGTGGAGATTTCACCGGCGCATATTCGTTCCCGTCCCCGCGCTCTGCGCCGTCGCAGGTGGATCAGACGAGTTTCAGTGATTGCAGTCGTCGCGCTCGCGGGCTGGGGAGGGTTGCGGTTCCACAGAAGCGGCGCATGGAGGCGATATGTTCCGACGTCGATGCTGATGGCGTGGCGCGAAGACAGTGTCGAGGCTGAGAAGGAACTCATTCGACGACTGAGAGATGGGGAACTTTCGGACGCCGAGGCTGACGCGCTCGTGTCAACGTTGTTTGCGCTTGAGATCGAAAACGCCGATCCGCTGACGACAACGACGCCGATGCGCCTGGAATTCTCCCTGACCGAGGCGAGTCCATGGGGTTGGCAATTGGTGACCTCTGTCGAGTATCGGGTGTTGATTGATGGCCAGGCCGTCAAGTCAACCGCCGAGGTCGCGAGAGACACAACAATTCGCCTCCTTTTCCGCACGGAACGACTGACGCAGGAACGGGTGGATGGACAGGACCATATCGATTACGAGATTCGCTGCATCCTCGATCTCCCCATTTCGGGGGATCGAAACCATGTCGTATCGCACAATCAGAATTCGCCAGGCTCCGACCGGCGATTCGTGATTGCGAAATCCGGTACCCAGCGGCTCCTTCGCCCGAATCCCGACTCGAACTGCGACGCATTTTCGAGCGCCCTCTGGCCGGATTATGTTCAGCTCCAGGCCGTCCAGAGGCGACAGCCTGGCGGCGCCAGATCTGGGGAGATCTTTGTCACGCTCCAGATTCAGAGCGGCATGGGACCGATTGTCGCGGAACTCCAGGTCGCCCGCGCGTCAACGGAAGACTGGAAACCCGGTCCGTCAATCATGTTTGACGAAACAACCGACGGATTGTGCAAAACCGCCTCTGTCCGGGATTCGGCGTTCAGCAGCGATGTTGACTCCGTGGACGTTCGCCTGATCCCGAGGCCTGCGGAGCGTCGGTTCGTCAACGGCATGGAACCCACCGATTGCGCGTTTATCTGGAGAGGTGTTCCCATCGAGGTCACTGACAGGCTGAGCGTGTCCACCAGGCGCCGCGAAATTGCCGGCCGACCGACTGTTGTTACACCCTTCAGGAAGTAGGCGCCCATGAGCCCATCCAATCCTCCGTCCGAATTCCCCCCGCAATTGCCGGCGGGACACTGTCCGGAATGCGATCATCTGCTCATGGGCACAGGTCGTTGCACGGAGTGCGGTACATTCGTGTCGCAACCTTACATCGAAGCCGACTCACGATCCGTTCGCAAACGGCGCGACGCGAAGGTCGCCTTCCGCCTGATGTCTCTGGGCCTGCTGCTCATCGGCGGATACTGGATCCTTGCGAGTGGCGTGTGGAAACGCTGGACGCCAACGTCATGGCTGATTGAGTTGGCGCCGAATGAACTATGGGCGGTCGATGAAGTCGCCCGTCGCGCGGTTGCGGGTTCATTGAGTTTGCAGGAGTGCGACGCGTTCGCGATCGCCTGCTGGGCCTATCGAATGGAGGCCTTCTCGCCGCGACCGCGAGACATCCCGATGGACTTCAGAATTGTGACGGACCGGCCGAATCGTGAATCGATCGGCAGTTTCGTGCAGGTGGACATGACGATCGAGGCGGTCCGCCTGGATGGTCGATTCGTCGGCTCCGATCGATCGTCACAGAATCGTCTGTACGCGATCCACATCGGAAACAACAGACGCGTCATTCTGGACGACACGCTCGCGCCAGGCGATCATCGGCTGGAGGTCGACATCACGATCCGCCAGGACCTTTCGGGCGGCGCACGACCGGGCATGCTCGCGGTCCATCGGACCACGCTGTCCAAGGTTATCCATGTCATCGAGGATGACATCGACGCCTTTGTCGCCGGCCGATTCGACGAAGATCTCGCCAGCGCCATTCAGGCAAACTTTCGACTTGCGATCTGCGACGTCGATGGTCGATCGACGTCCGTCCTGGGCGGTGACGCAAACATTCCCGTCGCCGCCGCCATCGAATCGTCTTCGAGCGTGTCCGATCCCTCCATGGCGCCCCGTCGAGGCAGTTACTTTCCGCGCCGAGGCCGCTCGTTGGTTTTCACGGCCGTCGATTCGTCTCGATCTGACGCGGATGGGCCGCTGTACGACGTTCGACTCGTCCCCGATCCCATCGAGGCGTTCGAGCACGGGGATACGGAGTACTTCGCAGGTGTCATCGAATGGAAGGCTATTCGACCTCAGGACCCCGGATCCGACGACGATCCCTATTCGCTGACAGCATGTGAGAATTGCAAGGCGCCCTACGGCGTCGCGCCCACGACGATCACCCAATGGCGGCCTAAGGAAAATATGTCCGACAACGAATCGAATTCACGAGAGTGACTCTCGCCCGCGCCGCGGATCCAGTCCGGTACGTCGATCGACGCGTCAGCTCTCCCACTTGAAGGCGCGCAGAGCGATGGCGAAACTCACGACGCCGAAACCGATCAGGACCTCGCTGGGCCTGAACATCTCGGCCGCTGAGAAGCTGCGCCGGACGGCGCCTTCCATCGCCGGGATCGACCACTTCACGGGTTTGATATCGGAAAGCGATTGCAGCCATTCCGGCATGAGAGCGAGCGAATTTCGCATGCCCCACAGCGTCTCTGGCCACGCTCCCCGGTCGGCGTCCATCCGAACGACTTTGCCGGCTTCAGCGCACACGCCACTACGGACAAGGCGTCGAACCACAGTCCGTGGCGCCACCCTTGAAGGTCCGGCCGAGCGTCTCACAGGTAAACCTGGAAATGACGGAGCAGCTCGCGCCGTCGCAGCACGCCCCTTCAACGACGAGCCCGCAATCTACAATGTCCGCGCACAGCTGCGTTTGAAACACACCGCCCTCGGCCTCGCAGTCCGCCTGCGTCCTGCTCACACATTCGTTCCCATCGGGCAGGCAGCAGCCGCTCTCGTCGGAGACGTTCTCGCTGCAATCGGCGTCGTCGCAACTGACCCCCAATGGCTGCAGCGTCCCGCCGAAAGATGCGCAACCATCCACTGTCACGATCAGGCAGCGGCCATCGCCCAGGCAGCAGGTCCGACTGTCCGCATCGGGCGTTTCAGGGCCTCCGGGCCCATCCTGCCCGCCCCCTCCCGATTCACAGTCCGGACATGGAACGCGCCCAAGGAACATACCGTCACAGGAATCCTCCGTCGCCACGAGTTCGCACCCACCTCTGTTCAGGCAACACGCGCCAAACGGCGCCCGGTCACAACCGCCTTCGGCGCAGGTTCCGTTGGGCTCGAAGATATTGGGTCGCTCGCAATCCGACGCGAAGACGCCGTCCGTACAGACGTTCTCGAGATTGCAGCAGGACCCCGTTGTCTCCACCTGAGTCTCCTGGTCGGCCCGTTCCAGCAACTGCAGAATCGAGCACTCGCAATTTCCTATCTGTCCCATGCTGACGAAGAGGATGGCCACGAGGAGGATCGAATGACCCTTCCGGAATCTCGGATATCGACGGGTTGGCGTCATGGATGAACTCCTTTGAGTGCGAGGCGCAGATCGATGGCGCGGCGGATTGGCCCCCCATTCCGCAAACTCGACACCATCGTGTACAGATGGGACGCAGTCCCTCCGCCGGGGGCGCAGGGAATTCCCGAAATTCATGGAGAAATCCCGGGCGCCACGACAGACAATGACTGCCATCCTGACGTCGCTGGTATAATCGATCGCTATGCCCGAGGCCGAACTGCGCCTGACACAACTGCTTGCCCGCGCCGCGGCCGGCGATGAAGACGCCCGCCATGCGGCCCTGCTCGCCGTGCATCCGCGACTCCAGGAGCTGGCCGAATCCCAGCTCCGCGGCGATCGGCGCAACGCCACGCTTCATGCGACAGCCCTCGTCAACGAAGCCTACCTCCGTCTGTTCGCCAACCCCTCGGATGGCTGGGGCAGCCGCGGCCAGTTCTACGCCGTCGCGGCGAAGGCCATGCGTCACATCGTCGTTGACCACGCGCGACGGAAGGCGGCCGACAAACGCGGTGGGCGTCTCGCGCACGTAACGCTGGACGCTGTCGCCTCCGACGCGCCACTCGACGCGTCGGCCCTGCTCGACCTCGACAACGCCCTCGCGGGACTTGCGGAAATCAGTCCGCGCCAGGCGCAGCTTGTTGAGATGCGCTTCTTCGCCGGGTTGAGCGTGGAAGACGCCGCCAGGGCGATGAACATCTCGGAACGTTCCGCTCAGCTCGACTGGCGCACGGCCCGCGCATGGCTGCGCGCCCGACTGGAAGGCGGCGCTCTGTGACGGACACAGCCCTGCACGAACGCGCCACGTCGATCTTCGGCGAAGCGATCCGGCTCAGCGACGCCGATCGTCGGGACTTCCTCGATCGCGAGTGCGCCGGAAATACGCCGCTGCGCACTTACGTCGATCGCCTGCTCGCCCACGACAGCGATGCGCCCCTGGCGCCCGAGGCGGCGCGAGAGGTTCGTCGGGCGCTGCGCGACGCCCTGCCGCGCCACATCGACGGCTACGAGATCATCGATGTCATCGGCGGTGGCGGCATGGGGATCGTTTACCGGGCGCGACAGGAATCGCCCAGCCGCGAAGTCGCGATCAAGATTCTCCATCACGGCGTCACAACATCCGCCGCGCTCGAGCGCTTTGTTCGCGAATCCGAACTGCTCGCCCGGCTCGCCCATCCGAACGTCGCGCGCGTCTTCCATGCGGGCGTTTCCCGGGATGGGGGCGAACCCGCCGGTCGCCCCTACTTCGTCATGGAGTTGATCGACGGCGTCACACTGGACAACTACCTCGCGTCACGATCGCTCCCGGCGCCGGATCGCGTCCGGCTGCTGCTTCAGATCTGCGCGGCCGTCGAACACGCCCATCAGCGTGGTGTCATCCATCGCGACATCAAGCCGAGCAATGTCCTGATTGATGGGCAGGACCGCGCCGTGCTCGTTGACTTCGGCATCGCCAAGTGCGCGGACACTGACATTCATCTCACGATCGCCGCCGACGGCGCCAGTTCGCTGCTCGGAACGCTCGCCTACATGAGCCCCGAACAACTCTCGGGGGATACCGACGCCGTCGACACGCGCAGCGACGTCTATAGCCTCGGCGCCCTGGCGTACGAAGCGCTGTGCGGTCGACTCCCTTACGACATCGAGGGCAGGCCCATCTCGCGCGTCATCGCCGCGATCGAGCGTGACGATCCGATTCCCCTGAGGCGTCGCAATCCGGCGCTGGCCGAAGACCTCGACAGGATCGTCTCGAAGGCGATGCGCAAGAAGCCCGATGAACGCTACCCGTCGGTGTCAGCGCTGTCGGATGACCTTGCACGATGGCTCGACGGCATGCCCGTCGAAGCGCGGGGCCGCAGCGCTCTCTACGTCGCGTCGAAGTTTGCCCGGCGCCATCAGGTGGCGACGCTCAGCGCGATCGCCGCCACCGCCGCCATCGCCGTCGCCCTCGTACTGACATCAACGGCGCTCGTCCGCGCCGAGCGTTCCCGGAAGCGCGCCGAAGCCGAATCCGAACGCGCAAAGGCGATGTCGAAATTCCTCGAGGCGACAGTCTTCGGCGCCGATCCGGAAATCGGCGGCGCGTCGATGACATTCCTCGACGCCATCGCCTACACGTCGAATCGCATTCCCGGCGATCTGGCCGCCCATCCCGAACTCCAGGCGGACGCGCACGCCCTTGTCGGATTCGTTCTTCGCCGCCACGGTCGCTACGCGGACGCGGAATCGCATCTCCGCCAGGCGTATCGCCTTCGGACAGAGGCGCTCGGCGACAATCATCCGCTCACGGCTGAGTCCATGAAGGCCCTCGGCGATCTGTCGTATGAATACGCCGGCCGCCCGGACGAAGCGACGCAGTGGATCGATCGGGCCATGGCAATCCTGGCGCATGGCGACAATGATCCGAAACGCGCCTGCTGGCTCTGGTACAGCCTCGCCTTCGCGCAACTCGACGCCAATCGCATCGCAGACGCCCGGCGGAACTTTCAGGAGGCGATACGTCGCATCGAGTCGTCCTACGAGAATCTCGGCGTCGCCTACGCGGGCCGCGCGATGGCGGGACTCGCGCTGTGCGAACTCTATGAAGGCGGCGGCGAGGCGGCCCTGCGAATCGTCAATGACGCGATTGGCCGACAGGCTGAGATGAAGGGACTGGGGCAGGAGTACCCGCTCGCGCGCATGCGCCTGATCCGATCGGCGATCCTCATGCAACTGGGGCGCTTCGACGAAGCGTCCGCCGCGCTGAAGCAGTGTGAAACGTCGCTCGGGGCCGTGCTGGAATCGGGCCATCCAATCTTCGGCGAGATCCTGGCCGAGCGATCCCGCATCGCCCTGGCGTCAGGAGATGATCCCGGCGCTCGCCGAGAGGCCCTCGACGCAATCTCTCTTTTCGAAGGATCCCTGAGCCCGACGCATTGGCGCCGACTGGAGATGGAGGCCGTCGCCGCACTGGTAAACGCGCTGGGAACAACGACGAATCTGAACACGGGGCCTTTCGATCTCGCGACAGAGCGGCTGCAGACGGCGCTCGGCGGTAGCCATCCGCGCGTCATCTGGTTCTATCGCGCCGCCGCAAACGCCTATGAGCGCGCCGGCTTCCACGAGAAGGCGGACTTCATGCGTCATCTGGTCGACATGAGACTGCAAAGGTAGCGGCGATCAGACCGGGCGCCACCTGAAGCGTTCGCCGCTTCAGGTCTCCCACTTGAAGGCGCGCAGTCCGATCACGAAACTCACGACCCCGAAGCCGATCAATACGGCGCAGGGTTTGAACATCTCGGCGGGTGAGAAGTTGCGCCAGACGGCGCCTTCCATCGCCAGGATCGACCACTTCACGGGACTGATATCGGAAATCGACTGCAGCCACTCCGGCATGAAGGCGAGCGGAATCATGCCGCCGCCGATCATCGCCATGAGCACGAGAATCGCCCAGCCAATCCCGCCGGCGCTCTGCTCCGTTTTGCCCATCACGGAGAGAAACATCATGATGCCGACGAAACAGATTGCGATGCAGAAGATCGCAACGGCCAGCAGCGCGTATGACGTGGGTCTCACTTCGAACACGATCGCAGCGATCGTGAAGAGCAGCCCTGCAACGGCGAGGGTCGTCAGCAGGCAGGCGAGCCCCTTGCCGGCGAGAATCTGGGCCTTGCCGATCGGCGCCATGCACAGTCGGACGAGCGTACCGCGCGTGCGCTCGACCACGAGCGTGATACCAAAGCCGGCGGCGCATCCCATGATGCCCCAGATGCAGCCCTGCGGAAATGAGATCTGGTAGGAGTTCGTTGGGTGCGACTCCTCGCGCAGGATATCGATCTGCTCGATCTTCGGCTGCGGGAAGCCGCCCCCCTTCATTTCCTTTTCCGGCAGGTTCTTCATGAACGTCTTCAGCGCCGACAGAAAGGTCGTCATCGTCATTTTCGTGACGGCGTCCATGTCCTTTGCATCGCTGATTTCCCTGATGGACGCGTTCACCTGGGCGTCCATCGCCTCGGGATCCGTGAACATCCGCTGTACGCCCTTGTAGAGCTGCGCCGTAAGAACGCCCTGAAGAATTCCCGTCTCCGCAATACGCGAAGGATCGATACCGATTTCCACGCGCGGCGGATTGCCGAACATCTGGCGGCGCGCCTGACCGAAGCCTTCCGGCAGCAGGATCATCGCCCGCTTTTTGCCGAGACGCACCAAATCCTGCGCCTGCTTCCTGTCGGCGCGATCGACACGGAACTCATCCAGTCCTTCCAGCTCGACGACGAATTCCTCGGACTCCTTCGTCCGATCCTCGTCGACGACGACGACGTCAATGCCCTTCGTCGAACTGCGAATGCCGCCCATGATCGAACCAAAGAGGCTCGAATACAGGATCGGAAAGATGAATGCGAAGAAGAACCCGACTTTGTCGCGGGCAAGCAATCGCAGGTCCTTGGCGGTCAGTGCAAGAAGCTGTTGCATCAGTCGCGCAGACTCCTTCCCGTCAGATTCAGGAATACGTGCTCCAGATCCGGCCACTCGACGCGGAACGTCTGCAGATGGCTCATCGCCTGCAGCTTCTGCAGTTCACCCAGCGGATCGCTCGTCGTGATCTCCACGTCACCCCCGTCGCGCTTCGCGATCACGCGGCTGTCGCCGCCATGCTCCGCAATCAGCTCGTCGACCGTATCCAGCGCCAGCAGTCTGCCGTGATCGACGATGCCGACGCGATCGCACAGTCGCTGGGCCTCCTCCATGTAATGCGTCGTATAGACGACGGTCGCGCCGTCGTCGCGCAGGGCGAGAATATTCTCAAAGATGGCGTTTCGGCTCTGCGGATCGACGCCGACCGTCGGCTCGTCCAGCAGGAGCAGCGCCGGCTTGTGCACGATGGCGACGGCCAGGTTGAGACGACGCTTCATGCCGCCGGAGTACGTGTCCGCCTTGTCCCGCCGTCGATCGGTCAGTCCGACGAAGTCGAGCGCCCACGCGACGCGCCCCTTTCGCTCCGCCCCGCTGAGTCCCTGCATCGTCGCGAAGAACCTCACGTTTTCCTCGCCGGTCATTTCTCCGTAGATCGCCAGCGCCTGCGTCGCCACGCCGATCCGCGAGCGAACCCTCGGATTGTCCGGAGAGCCCTCGCCGTTGATCGTGACCTCTCCGGCGTCGGGCTTCAGCAGACCGACCGTCATGTTGACGGTCGTCGTCTTGCCGGCGCCATTCGGTCCGAGCAGGCCGAAAATCTCGCCCCTGTGAATCTCCAGCGAGAGATCGTCGACGGCGACATTGTCGCCGAATTGTTTGCGTAGTCGCTTCAGGTGCAGCATGGCGCCTTGGCTCCGAGTCACTTTGATCCACCCCGACAATTCGGCGCGGGGCCGACGATCGCGGAGAGTTTAACGCGACACGCCCAACCGTGCGCGGCCGACGCCCACGTTTGTCAGAGGTCGGCGTCAGCGCGATCGTCACGCGGCGGCGACATCGGAAAACGGACCGAAAACAGCCACCCTCACGCCGGCCGGCATGAGAATTTGGAGGCTTTTTTCGAATGACAATCGTTGCGCGACCCTCGCGCTGTCGCACTCTTAGCCTGCTTTGCGTGACGCGCGCTCGTCGATACCAGCTGTGTGCCGACGGAAGTCGCGGCGCCAATCGAACAATCACTCTCGCTGGCCGGCGAGTTTATCCAGAGGAAAGGAAGTCACGTTGGGAGCCGGACGTGTCCGGGTAGGGACGGCGCGGAATCCGCGCGATGAACGTTCGCGTCGACAAACGCCCCTCGGCGTAATGGTTGTCGTATAATCGCGTGGGATGACGACTCCACTCTCGGCCCTGACAGATGAGACCGTGCGCGCCGCC